>Ga0256914_1000007_pt1 | contig 249584 bp, 248 predicted proteins | sample HulkmetaG_FD_191571 | JGI IMG/M metagenome (GOLD analysis project Ga0256914, IMG submission 191571) | Hydrothermal chimney microbial communities from Main Endeavour vent field at the Juan de Fuca Ridge, Pacific Ocean - Hulk | ecosystem: Environmental > Aquatic > Marine > Hydrothermal vents ...
CAGGAAGTAAGTGGGTTAAGACAGATAAATATGAGGATTGTACTCCAAAAGGATGTGCTTATACTTGTGGGTTGGATATAGGGGCAGGCCTTAAGGGCTGTTTTGGCCCAGCAAACCATGGTGAAACTTCTACAATAGATGAGTGTGGGATAGGATATGAGGGGAAACCTACATATACGTGTAGCTTCGGTAGTTGGATTAATTTGCAAAATGCGTGTGTAAAGACTTGTGGGAACGGTATCTGTCAGTCAAGCGAGGGGGAAAATTGTAGGACCTGCCCCCATGACTGTGGATGTCCTGCGACTATGGTCTGCCTTCTCGATGGAACATGTGGATGTCCTGCAGGGACAATTTATGTCCCACCATCATCATCATGTCCTGTAGGGACATGTGATAATACAGGCTGTCCTGCCGGGACATGTTGGAATGGAAGTTAAATTTCTTTAGCCTTATTATATATTTATTAAAAAATAATAGAGTATTATTATAAAAAATCTACACCAAAAATAATTAATTTTTGATTATATACACCTCCCGTGTCCTGAGAAAACGATCTAACTTTATTAGTATTAATTGTATCTTCTAAGTGATTTCCGCCTACTATAAATAACAAAATATTACAATTTCAGAACAGGATGTATAATGTATAATTGAAATTTCTCCACCGGTGGAATTAGTTATATAAATCGGAGGGGATATAAAAAATTGATAAATTAGTTATATTTTTTAATAGGTGAAATTTTGTTGATAAGTAATGGCATGAGTGGTATCATTTAGTATTAATATTTATTATAATATATTATAAAAATTTATAGTACTATATTTTAGGAATGTGATTTTTGTAGAGGAATTAAATCAAACTTGTAATTTTTATTTAAGGAGATTTATATAATGACATTCATACCAATTAATGATGGAATAAAGGAAGTTCAACAGAAGGGCAGTGGTGTGTTTAGGCAGGGACCTCATATGCTTCCTGCAGTAAGTTTGATGATAGCTGAAGGTGTGATTAAATCTGTAAAGGATTTAAAGCGACCTTTTGTTACGATTATAAATTCTTATACAACGCAGATTCCTGGTCATGCACATTTGGATAAATTGGGCTTAGTGTTAAAGTCGGAATTGGAAAAATATGGGGTTAATGTATGGTATGCTAACATAGGTGCGGCGATATGTGATGGGATTGCTATGGGACATTTCGGCATGAAGTATTCTCTCCCGTCGCGTGAACTTATTGCTGACCAGATTGAGACTATTATAGCTGCCCATCCTGCTGATGCATGGATAGGTATTGGCAATTGCGATAAGATTATTCCTGCTATGTATAATGCTATGGTTAGGATTAATATTCCGTCTTTATATGTGAGTGGGGGACCTATGCTTGCTGGATGTGGAGGGAAGGATTTAATTTCTGTGTTTGAAGGTGTAGGGAGTTATAGTGCAGGAAGGATTAGTAAAAAAGAGTTGGGGGATATTACGGAAATTTCCTGTCCTGGATATGGTAGTTGTGCAGGTATGTTTACAGCTAATTCTATGAATTGCATTGGTGAGGTGTTGGGCTTTGCGTTGCCGGGAAATGGGACTGTCCCTGCTACAAAGAGGATGAAAGACGCGTGTCGGCAGTTTGAGCTTAATCCTGAGAGAGTAAGGCTTGTTAAACAGGCTGCTAAAAGGCTTATTTATCTTATGAAGAAAAAGATAAGGCCGAGGGATATCTTGACGAAGACTTCTATTGATAATGCCTTTGTATTGGATATGGCCATGGGGGGCTCAACTAATACGGTTTTGCATGTATTAGCATTGGCACATGAGGCGGGGATTAAGTATGATTTGCGTCGTATCAGTAGAATAGCCAAGGCCACGGCTAATGTTATCAAGGTTGCTCCTTCAAGACCAGAGGTTCATCTTGAGGATGTAGATGAGGTTGGTGGGGTTGGTGCAATATTACGTTCTATTTATGAGGCTGGTAATAAATTTCTGGATATAGATGCCCTTACAGTTTATGGTAGGCTTCGAGATTATGTGTTAAAGTCTCCCGCACCAGATGGGGATGTGTTGAGGACTGTTGAGAATGCATTTTCTGCTGAAGGTGGGCTTGAAATATTGTTTGGTAATATTGCCATGAATGGATCGGTGTTAAAGACTGCAGGCGTGGATAAGGATATGTTTGTGTTCAGTGGTCCGGCAAAGATATATGAGTCCCAAGAGTCTGCATTAAAGGGGATTTTATCTGGTAAGGTTAAAGATGGAGATGTTGTTGTTATTCGTTATGAAGGTCCTAAAGGTGGCCCAGGGATGCAGGAAATGCTGGCTCCTACTGCAGCTATAAAAGGGGCAGGAATAAAGGCTGCATTGATAACTGACGGCAGGTTTTCTGGTGGCACCAGAGGATTATGTATAGGACATGTGGCACCTGAGGCAGCAGCCGGTGGTGAGATAGGTATACTTAAAAATGGGGATGTCATTGACATTGATGTATATAATAAGTCAATGAATGTTAGATTATCTGATGAAGAAATAGCAGTAAGAAAACAGAAAATGCGTCCATTTAAGCCTAAGATAAAAGGGGGATGGCTTTTAAGGTATTCTGCATTTGTCTCGGGTGCAGATATAGGAGCTGTACTTGATGTGAAATCTAATATATAGGTTATAGCTTATTTTTTACTATGTAAGGATATGGAGATTTTAAAGGAGGGATATTGTGCCTGTATTGCATATTACAGAAGAGAATTTTAATTCAGAAGTAATGAATTCTGAATTACCCGTATTGGTAGTTTTTTGGGCAGAATGGTGTGCTCCATGTAGAATGTTCTCCCCTGTTATTGAGGAGGTAATTTCAGGGTTAGAAGGGAAGATGAAGATAGGAAAGGTTAATATTGATGAATCTCCTGAGTTAGCAGAAAGATTTGGGGTTTCTACAATTCCTACTTTAATATTATTTAGGGATGTAGAAGTTGTTAATAGGTGGACAGGAGCTATGTCTAAAGAAGAATTATTAGAGAAACTTAGTAGGAAATTGTTGTAATTAGTATTATAGGAGCTAGAGGTATGTTTATAGAATGCCTAAAGTCTAAGATTGCTTATGCTACTGTTACAGAGACAGAACTTTTTTATGAAGGCAGTATTACTATTGATGAAGATCTCTTAGATGAGGCTGGTATAATACCAGGGGAAAAGGTAGAGGTCTTAAATATAAATAATGGCAATAGATTTACTACATATGCTATTGCAGGCAAACGTGCATCAGGTCAAGTTTGTCTTAACGGGCCTGCAGCGCGTATGGGGATAGTAGGGGATCAGGTTATAGTTTTAAGTTATGCTATTCTCTCTCCTGAGGAGGCGAAAGAATTTAAGGCAAGAATTGTAAGGTTGCAAGATGGAAACAAGATTAAAAATTAGGATATATGGTGATCCCTGTTTGCGTAGAACATCAGTTGATGTCAATGAGGTGGGATCAGCAGAGCGCATACTTATAAATTGTATGTTGGATACGATGTATAGGCAAGAAGGGATAGGTCTTGCTGCACCTCAGGTAGGGATTAATCAGAATATCTTGGTTGGGGATATAGGTGATGGGCCTTTTGTTATGGTTAATCCAAAGGTCCTTGAAGAGACTGGTTCTGGTATGATGGAAGAAGGGTGCTTAAGCTTGCCGGGAGTGAATGTTGTTGTTAGTAGACCTACTAAGATAGTGGTGAGGTTTATGGATGAAAGTAATAAAATGTTTGAGAGAGAGTTTAGTGAACTTATGGCTAGGGTGATTTTGCATGAGATGGACCACTTGAAAGGGAAATTGATTTGTGATTATGCAGATCAGGAGCAAAAAGCTAGAATAGAGGCTATTTTGTCACGTCTTGAACGAAATGTTGTGCCTTCCAAAGAAAAATACGGTAATGCACGTCGATTTATCTGATAATAGTTGTTATCGTCTGCCTTCATGGTTCAGACAGCAGCTTCCTAATATGGAAAAAATAAGGGCATTACGCTCTTTGCTTAGAGATAGTAAGTTGCATACTGTGTGTGAGTCAGCAGGATGCCCTAATTTGGGAAGATGCTGGGAGCAGGGTACGGCAACCTTTATGATATTAGGGGATGTTTGTACGCGTGCGTGTCGTTTTTGTGCGGTTAGAACGGGCGTTCCTTCTAAGGTAGATACTGATGAGCCATATCGTATTGCAATGGCGGTTAAACGCATGCGATTGAGGTATGTAGTGGTAACTTCTGTTACAAGGGATGATTTAGAGGATGAAGGTGCTGGGCATTTTGCAGAAACAATAACTCAGATTCGAAAATATAACCCTGATACTAAGATTGAGGTGCTTATTCCTGATTTCTCTGGAAGGCAGGATTGCCTTGAGAAAGTTATTAATGCTGGTCCGGATGTTTTAAGTCATAATATTGAGATGACAGAAAGGCTTTTTGGCAGGATACGTCCGGGATTTTTTTATACGCGGTCTCTTACTTTGTTGAGAGAAGTGAAGAAGATTGCCCCTTCTATTGTAGTAAAGTCTGGTTTTATGGTTGGATTAGGGGAGTCTAATACGGAGGTTTTTATAATGATTGATGATTTGAAGTCGGCTGGTTGTGATATTCTTGCTATTGGTCAATATCTTGCTCCTGGAAATTCTTCGCGTTTTGTTAGGGTGGATAGGTTTGTTTCTGAAGAGGAATTTGATAAATTCCGGTGTTATGCGCAACGGATTGGGATTCGGTCTGTTATGAGCGGTCCTTTAGTTCGTAGTTCTTTTCTTGCAGAACAGGCATTTTCAAGGGTCTTTGTATAAAAAGAGATTAGTTATAATATCAGGAGTTATTTTTAAGGAATAGTATTTCAGCATAATTGGATAGGGCTTCCTTTCAATGTTTTTGCATTTTTGCTATGTTAGGAGCTTTTTTATTTTGTAGGTTGAAATATTGATTGAAAATAAGACAGGAAGGATGTTTTTATGAATATTAAAAAGAAGGCAAAAGATGTTTTTTCTTTTTTATCAAGGATAGCTTTAAGTTTAATTCTTCTTGCTATTGTTTTTTCAAAGATAGATATGGTGAGGACAAAGGAAATATTAGTTTCTGCAGATATAGTTTATATTTTTTATTCCTTTTTGGTATTTTTTGTTGTCAATATAGCTATGTTGGGCAGATGGTATTTGTTTATACGCGCTATGGATATCTCTGTTCCAATATATGCTGTAGTTCGTAATTTTTTCTTTGGGCTTTTTGGTAATTTGTTTTTACCGAGTTCTGTGGGAGGTGATATCCTTAAGACATTCGGATTGTGCAAGCATAGCATGAATAAGACAAAGGTTGTTGCATCTGTGCTTCTTGATAGGTTAAGCGGGTTTGCTGCAATTGTTATTGTAAGTATATGTTCGTTCAGCATTGGATACAGATATATTGGAGAGCCTTCGTTGCTTATTCCTATAGGAGTCATAGCCGTAGGGTCGTTTTTGGTCTTGCTTGTTTTGTTTAATGAGAGGATTTATTCTTTCTGCTGTAGGGTGTTTAACCGGTTCCCGAATTTTAAAAGAAGTTTGATGAATCTTCATTATGATATTACTTTGTTAAAGGGTAAGAAACGACGAGGACTTGAGGCTTTGGGGGTTTCCTGTTTATCTCAGGTTATATTTGCATTTGTATGGTATTTGATCGCAAGGGCATTACATCAAGAAATATCTCCTATATATTTTTTAATCTTTGTTCCTATCACTTGTGTTGCTTCATCTTTCCCTTCTATTGGGGGCCTTGGCGTAAGAGAGGCTGGGGCGGTCTTTTTATTTGGTAAGGTAGGTGTTGAACAAGGGGTGGCAGTAAGCATTTCTCTTATTACATATCTTTTTATGGTAATTATAGGTATTATAGGCGGGGTGTTTTATGTCTCTACATTATCTTCTGGACGGATACAACATTATACACCAGATGCCTGTTGCGTTGAATGAAGACATTGATTCCCAGCGTCATAGGCTTATTGATTTTATATGGAAACGGCGTCCGCATGGCAGTTGGCGGAACAAGGTTACAATAGTTTTTGACGGTACCCCTGGTCTGGGGAGAGGAAGATATGAGTCTTTCTCGGGTGTTGATGTTATTTTTTCAATTAACGAGAGTGCTGATGATAGGATAAAACGTATTGTTGAGCATGCTATAAATAAAAAAAATATTTTTGTTGTTACTGATGATAGAGGTATTAGATATGCGGTGCGGGCATTGGGTGCAAAGGTATTGGGCGTGAAGGAGTTCTTATTGATGGGGCATCATGGACATAAAAATAAAAAAGATATCTCGGGGTTTGATTTCAAAGATATTCCCAAAAATGTGAGGGCTTCTATAACCTCAGAACTTAAGCGTATTTGGTTAGAATAGAATGATAGTATCTTTTTTTCGTTATATTATTAATTTTATAGTGAGTGCAGGGTCTGCTGTGTTTTTTTTAGGTGAGATAGTTTTTTGTATTATATCTGGTAAGGTGCGATGGGGAGAGGTATTAAAGCAGATATATGAACAGGGACTTCAGTCTGTGGTTATAGTTGCACTGACTTCAATTTCTTCAGGTATGGTTATAGCTATGCAAGGATATGTAGCTATGTCTTTATTCGGTGCGAAGGATTTTGTTGCCCAATTAGTAGCATTGTCTTTAGTTAGAGAGTTGAGTCCTGTGTTTACTGCTCTTATTTTTTCCGGTAAGGCAGGTGCACGTATTACTGCGGAACTGGGAACGATGAATGTGAATGATCAGATTTTGGCCACAAGGGCAATGGGAGTTGACCCAGTTGAATTTTTGGTGGTTCCTAGAATTTTAGCTTGTTTTATTGTCCTTCCTTTGTTGACTGTATTTTCTGAAGTGGTAGGTATTGCAGGAGGTTATTTAGTCGGAATTGCAGATGCCAAGGTCCCAGGGAGTTATTATATTAACCAGACGCTTAGTGCAATTAGGTTTGTGGATTTTTTTAGTGGATTCTCGAAAACCTTCTTTTTTTCATTAATTATTGGTTGGGTATGCTGCTATCAGGGATTTTTCACTAAAGGAGGCTCTTTAGGTGTGGGCAGGTTTACAACTAAAGCAGTTGCATATTCTTATATTCTTGTTATCATATCAAATGCGGTATTAACAAAGATTATATTGTCGTTGTGGCAATAGAATATTTGTAAAATAAGGAGTGTTAGTTAGAATGATAATATGGGTTTTTATATTAACTATATTTTTATCAGGGTGTCAAACCACAGCGGGTAATGTAGGGATGCTTACTAGTTATCCTTTTAATGAGGTTGAGCCCCAGTGGATAAGAAATGGAGAACCAATAAAATATAATGGAGAACTATGGTATCCTGTAGATGGTATTGAATGTCTTCAGGATTCCGAGGTTTTGCCGATTGGGGTTTATAGAGGAGTGCAATTTTTTATAGATAAGATAGATGTGAAGCCGTACAATAGGCTTTATACGAAATTTGGTAGGAATAAATTTCGTATTTTTGAAAAAAGATAGATATAATTATTATGTAATAACACAAATCGAACAGAATATCTGTCATTTCTATATATAAGATAATAATATAGCTAAAGAGGAAGATGATACGAGTATCACATTTGAAAAAGTCTTTTAATGGGCAACTTATATTAGATGAGATAAATTTGAAGATCAATAGAGGTGAGATATTTGTTATTCTTGGGGCCAGTGGGTCAGGCAAAACTGTCTTATTAAAACATCTTATAGGATTGTTTAAGCCTGATGCAGGGAGTATTGAAATTAACTCTGTAGATATAACTAAACTTAATGAGAAACAGTTGTTGGAGATTAGGAAAAATATAGGGTATCTTTTTCAAGAGGCAGCTCTCTATGATTTTTTGAATGTATTTGATAATGTAGCATTTCCTCTAAGGGAACATACTCATCTTTCTAAAAACGAGATAGAACAAAAAGTGTATTGGATTTTGGAGATGGTGGATCTTCTAGGTTCAGAATATAAATACCCTTCTGAGTTAAGTGGTGGGATGAGAAAACGAGTAGGTCTTGCCAGAGCGGTTGTTATGGGATCTAAGATGGTATTTTGTGATGAACCGACATCAGGACTTGATCCAATAAGAAGTAAGGATATATCGGATTTGATAAAGGATATATCTGTTAGGCTTGGGTGTACAATGGTTATTACATCCCACGATATACGTAACGCCTTTCGTATAGCAGATAGGTTAGTTTTAATTCATAATGGTAGGATTATAGTGGAGGGAACTAAAGATATTCTTATGCAAACTACAGATTCATTTGTTAGTAAGTTTGTAAGTTAGATTGTAGGTAACTGGTTTTATTTGTTAAGTTGCGGTGATAATAATGGAAAGAACAGAATTTATTAAAAAGTTTTTTGCAGGAATATTCTTTATTTTAGGAATTTGTTTATTTTTTACTGTTCTTTTTATTCTTAGTAAAGATAAAGGCCTTACACAACCCAGGTTTCAGGTGCAGGTTTTGTATAGAAATGTTGGAGGGCTTATGGAAGGCGCTCCTATTCGTCTTTCAGGTGTCAATGTGGGTAATGTAGCTAGTATAAATTTCCTTGATAAAGATGTTAAGGGGCGTAGGGTTCGAGTTACATTAAATATATTTGAGAAGTATAGAAAACAGCTTAATAGTAATGCTAGGTTTGCAATAAAGACGGAGGGTGTGTTAGGAGAAAAGTTAATAGAGATATATTATGTTGGTGAAGGAGGGGGCCCTATTGATTTGAGTAAACCGATTATAGGAGAAGACCCCTTAGATGTTCAGGATTTGGCAGAGGCTTTTACTGCAGCTGCAAGGTCTTTTACTAAGACATCCGAGGAGTTTGGTAGACTGGATGTTCAGGAATTGGCAGATGTGGTTGCAGAGACAGCCCATACTCTGTCATTGACAGCAGAAGGGATTAATTGTTTGTTGAAGGATATGGGATATATTACCAAAAAGACCAGGAGGATATTGAATCGTATAGAACAGAGAATGATTGATGGTAATTTGTTTAAAGTATTCTAATTTCAGATAGGAGGAGAGGTTATGTTTATTTTTAGCCAATTTTTTATTGCATTGGCAAACTTGGTTGATACGATCTTAGGATTATTATGGATTTTAGTATTGATTCGTGCATTAATAAGTTGGGTTAATCCAGATCCCTATAATCCAATAGTTCAATTTTTGTATAGGACCACAGAACCAATTTTACAGCCGGTAAGACGCTTATTGCCACCAATGGGGATTGATATTTCACCTGTTATTGTATTCTTTTGCATAAGATTTCTTCAGTGGTTTTTAGTTCCTGTTATTTATCGTATAGGATTAGCATTACATTAAAAATTTTTTTAAAAGGAGGAAGATAATGTTTGATAAGATGAAACAATTAATGGAGATGAAAAAACAGGTTGACAAGATAAAAAAGAATTTGGATTCATCTGACATAGATGTGAATGAAGTTAGCGGTATTAGTATAAAAATAAATGGTTCTCAGAATTTTGTGTCAATTAGTATTGATGAAGAATATTTAAGACCAGAGGCAAAGAGGAGATTAGAAAGAGATTTGCTTAGAAGTGTAAATGCTGCGATACGAAAGTCTCAGGGTATTGCAGCTGAGAAGATGAGGGAGGTGATGCCATCTATTCCAGGATTAGGTGGGTTTTAGTTTGAACTCTAAGAATATTAGATAAATTTTAATATTAATAATAAGGCCATAAGGCTATAATATTTTAAGGAGGGTATACTTATGCCATATGATCAATCTTTGGATGTGGAATTTTTTAAAGAAACCAAGGAATTTGGTGATACAAGGATAACAGTGGGTGTTTATTCATATAATAATGGGCCTAAGAAGATACAGTTAACCAGAGAAAATAGGACCCAGGATGAATGGCGTTTTGCCAAGTTGGGCAGGCTTAGTAAGGAAGAGGCAAAAGAGATTATACCTATTATGATGAAGGCAGTAGAGAGTATAGAATAGGTATGATTTTGTCGAGACCTAATTAAAAGTGTGTAATAGTATAAGGATTATTTCACAATTTGATAAAGGTTTTTGCAATATTCAACATGTAAGGAGGGAGGTGATATAGTTTATGATGGATGCTGTGTATTTAACTAGAGCAGGATATCAGAAGTTAGTGGAAGAATTGGAACAGTTAAAGGCAGAAAAAGTTAAGATTTCTCAGGCTATAGGAGAGGCTAGGCTTCAGGGTGATATATCTGAGAACGCAGAATATGATGCTGCAAAAGAGGCCCAAGCGCATAATGCTGCTAGAATAGCGGAACTTGAGGAGAAATTGGCAAAGGTTCGTATTATAGAGGATGAAAATATTCCTGCAGATAAGGTCTATATTGGTGCAATTGTAACTTTGGAAGATATGGATAAGGGAGATATTGTTAAGTATATGTTGGTATCCCCTGAGGAAGCTAATTATGATGAGGATAAATTGTCTATATTTTCTCCGATAGGTAAAGGGTTAATGGGTAAGGGAGAAGGAGAAGAGGTCGAAATAGACGTTCCTGCTGGGAAGTTGAGATATAAGATAGTTAAGATAGAACGGCCGTAGAAGTATTTTTTTTATGCCATAAGAGAAGTTTAGTATAAGGGTAATACTACTAATTTCTGTATGAATTTTGATAGAGGAATGCCTTTTTGTTTATAGTAGATCTTGTTTAGATATAGAATATATTTGATTAGTCTTGAGGTCCTTCAGGGTGACGGTTTGGAATTTAGTAAATTTATAGATGTTGACTGTAGTTTTTACGATTTGTAATATTTCTTTTTTTGTATTAGCAGATGGGGGGAATTGACTCCTTTCATATTTGAATCTTATCCTGTTTGCTATCTGTTTGGCAAGGAATTCTCCCATAGTGATCTGTCGATAGTTTAGATGCTTGCCTTTTTCATCACCTATAATATTTATATTTCCCCTTAAATCAGAGATATATCTTTTCATATATTCTGCTCCGGATATATTTGCAGTTATACTGTATGCCCGTTTTAGGTCATTGAAATAAAACATGCTTTCAAGTTCTATTCCGGTTTTTATATCAGCTATGACAACGACAATAAATAGAGGGGGAATATCTGTTTTTATATATGTGTTTATAAGTCTTTTGTGTGTGTTTTGTTTTTTTATATCTTTAAATTTTATATCTCCTGAAATTTCTCCTACACCCAAAAGGCTTCTTTGCATAGCAGAGAAGACTCCTCTGTGTAGATTTTGATAATAATCAGAATAAACAGAACTGTAACCATAATCTCTTGCATATGTTTTTATCCTTGCAATATCATATGTAATATAAAATCCGTTGTCTTTAAATACTGTATCTAGAAAACGGATAGATATTTTTGTTTTTGCCTCATTGGGATTTTGTGGCCCGTTTTTTGATGCCTTAAATTCCAATAGGTCTTTTTTTATGGGTACATATATCCATAATGTGTCCTGTATTTGTTTTATGACAGGGTTGATATGCAGTTCTTCCTTACATATTTTCCTGAATTTTTGAACTGCCTGAGGTATTGTTATACCTTGGGAGGGGACCATTTTGAAACAATTTATAGATGAGGTTGTTAAAAGTAGAAGAGAAAGGATAATATGCAAATATCTATTCATAGTTTTGTTTTTTATGAGAGATTGCTTTCTTCGTCTATAGATAATTTATTTTTTGCCCTTTGTATGCCGAATTTATTAAATACTGCTTCAATTTCATCGTAGTCGAGTTCTTCTTTTTTATAGAGTTGTTCAGCAAAATGTTCGACTGCTTCCCAGTTTTTTCTTAGTAGGTCTTCTACTTCTTTTAGACAGGTTTGTAATATTTGTTGAGTGTCTTCATTGAGTTTTGTTTTTGTCTCCTCTGACAAATAGGCAGGATTATGACTGCCGATTATACCAGATGGTCCCATTCCTAATGTCCATACCATTGATTGAGCTAGTTTCATTGCTTTATCGAAATCAGATCCTACACCATCAGAAGTATGTCCAAACTTTATTTTTTCTGCTACATATCCAGCAATACAGACTTTAATTTCAGATATTAATAAATTATAATCACCAGAATGTCTTTCTTCTTCTGAACGAGCAAATACATAGCCTAAAGCACCACGTCTAGGTATTATAGTTGCCTTCATAACATCGTCAGTAGGATGGATCATATAATATAAAAATGCATGTCCGGTTTCATGATATGCGGTCCATAGTTTTTCTTTATCGCTCATAATAACATTACTTTTTAATCCAAATGCAACTCTTTCATATGCATCACTAAGGTCCTTCATATTTATTGTATCTCTACCATTTCTTCGGCATATAAGTCCTGCTTCTCTTACCATACTTTCTATCTCAGCAGGAGAAAAATTGACAGTTTTACGTGCTAATACATTAATATTAATAGAAGGTGCATATTTTAGTTTAGATAAGTACAGCTTGAATATTTGTTCACGTTCTTTTAAATTTGGTCTGCGAACATGTATTTTCCTATCGAATCTGCCTGCACGCATAATAGCAGGATCCAATTCATGTTCTTCCACATTAGTTGCGGCAATTACAACTATATTATTTTCAGTATTTCGCAAGCCATCCATTTCTGTAAGAAATTGATTGATGGTTGCATTCATATCTAATCTTCCACCAAAACCTGTATCTGCTCCTCTTGGTCTGGCAAATGAGTCTATTTCATCGATGAATATAATACATCCACCTTCCATCTTTGCAAGGGCCCTTGCTTGCTTGAAGAGAGATTTCATCCTAGCAGTGCCTTGGCCTACGAACATACCAACAAATTCACTTCCTACAGCAGGTAATAGAGGTAGACCACACTCAGAGGCTATTGCCTTTGCAAGGTAAGTTTTTCCGCAGCCAGGAGGACCTAACATAATTGTCCCTTTAATAATTTTACCACCAACAGATTTAAGTAATGCCCTATCCTTTAAGAGCTTTACCAGTTCCCACGCCTCTTTTTTTGCCTCTTCAAGGCCGATGACCTCATCCCACTTGACATTAACCTTTGCTTTCTGGATATCTATTTTTCCTAAATTGCCCCCTTGTATAAAATAATAATGCATAGCAAAATAAAAGGGTATGGTAAACAGTTGAGCGAAAAAGAACATAGGTATCATCATCGCCATTTGGCCTGCGATCTGTTTACGCGACCATGGTTCAAGTGATAAGTAGTTGCTCATACCATAAACAAGAAATACTATAGCACCAATAAACAAGGATATAAGCACTACTGTAATTAATATTCTTACCCAATATAATCTTATAAAAAGTATAAATTTTTTCATAATAATATTTAAAATATAATAAAGGTTAAAAAGAATTCTCTTGACTGTAAAAAATTCTAATGTTATATTCTAACACAGATTTTTAAATTTTAAATTGGAGAATCTTTAAATTATTTATGGGAAATAATTGGGTATATACAGATATTGTTAAAGAACATTTTATGAATCCTAAGAATGTTCTAGAAGATGAAACCTCGTTTCATGAAGATGGAAGGGGTGTGGTTGGTAATATAAAATGCGGGGACCAAATGATGGTTGTGATTAAGGTTGATAAGGATAAAGACATCATCACAGATTGCAAATGGAAAACCTATGGCTGCGCCAGTGCTATTGCGAGCACATCTATACTCTCGGAGGCAGTTAAAGGTATGAGTCTTGAAGAGGCATATCATATATCACCTAAGGATATTGCAAAGAAGTTAGGGGGCCTACCGGAGCATAAGCTGCATTGCTCTGTTTTGGGGGATAAGGCATTGCGTGCTGCGATAAATGATTATTATATGCGCAATGGTATGAAGGATAAGGTGATAAAGGAAAAGGCAAAGATAATTTGTCAGTGTATGAATGTTACAGATAAAGAGATAGAGTATGCAATACTTGAAGGTGCAAAGACCTATTATGAACTGCAGGAACGCACCAAACTCGGTACAGTATGCGGTCAATGTAAGGATGAAGCAATTCGATTAATGGATGAGTATATTAAGAAACATTTTAGTGACAATTAATCCTTTCTTATCTAATCTAACTCTAAACTTATCCGGAAGTTATATCAACTTATTATTTGTAATTAAAAATTTGGGTTGAATTTTAATGTTCTAATTTAGTGTATCTTTTTTTTATTAGTTAAAAGAAGTGATAAATTTATTATTGTTACGGTTAGAAAAACTAATTTTTTTGATTAGATAGACTTGACAATTTATTTGCAGTATGATATATTTATAATGATTTTATGTCATTTGCATAGTAATAAGGAGTAAGTGTATGGGTGGGGACAAACAACAACAGGGACAAAAAGGATTTAAGGTTGAGATTAATCCTGAGGCTCCGTTGTTTGTTATCAGTGTTGCAAGCGAGATGGTTGGTCTGCCGATATGGACATTGCGTAAATTGGATGAGCTGGGCATTGTTAGACCTAAACGAATTGGCAAACGCACTCGTTGCTATTCAAAGGTACAAATAGAAAAACTCAGCTATGTGCGGTATCTGATAAATCAAAAGGGTGTTAATATAAATGGAGTTAAAATGATTTTAAGAATTGAGGAAGAAAAAGCTAATATTTTAAAGAAAAAACAATAAATTTTTTTATTCTTTAATTAGCACTTAATATCATAGAGTGCTATTCTGCACTATTTAACCTTGTTAAATAGTGAAAAATGCACAAATCAACAAGGTTAAATAGTGCAGAATACAATAAGTTAAAGGGGGAAAGGCTAATGTTTAGATTAGATAAATTTACTATAAAAAATCAGGAGGCAATACAGAGGAGTGTTGAGCTTGCATATGAGTTTGGGCATCAACAGATAGAGCCGGAGCATTTAATTTATTCTTTGTTAAAGGAAGAGGAAGGGATGTTTTCATCCCTGTTGAATAGATTTAATATCCCTGTAGAAGATATTCTTGCCAAGTTGGAGGCGGAGTTAAAGAAGAAGCCAAGTGTAGAAGGTTCTAATCAGCAGCCATTTTTATCTCAGTCTTTGAATGATGTGCTTCGTCAGGCGCAAAAGATAGCCTCGAGGATGAGGGATGAGTATGTATCTCAAGAGCATGTTTTTCTTGCTTTATATAAGGCAGGTAATAATATATTAGCTGAGGATTTAAGAAGAAATGGTATTGGTGAACAGGAGATATTAAAGGTATTTGAAGAGATGAGAGGGGGGCAGAAGGTGACAGATAATAATCCAGAGGATAAATATCAGGCTTTAGATAAATATGGTAGAGATTTGACAAAGTTGGCAGAAGAAGGTGAATTAGATCCTGTAATTGGACGTGATGAGGAGATTAGGCGGGTTATTCAGGTTTTAAGTCGTAGGACGAAAAATAATCCTGTGTTGATAGGTGAGCCTGGTGTTGGGAAAACAGCTATTGTAGAAGGACTTGCCCAGAGAATAGTTTCTGGGGATGTCCCTGAAGGGCTTAAAAGAAAGAGGGTTGTAGCCCTTGATGTAGGTGCATTGCTCGCAGGTGCAAAATTTAGGGGTGATTTTGAGGATAGGCTTAAGGCTGTATTGAAGGAGATAGAATCTAAGGCTGGGCAGATAATACTTTTTATAGATGAATTGCATACTATTGTAGGTGCTGGCAAGGCAGAAGGTTCATTGGATGCTGGCAATATGTTGAAGCCCGCGCTTGCAAGGGGTAAGTTGCGTTGTATTGGGGCAACTACTCTTGATGAATATAGAAAGTATATAGAGAAGGATGCTGCACTTGAACGACGGTTTCAACCAGTTATAGTAAGGGAGCCTACAGTCGAGGATACTATTGCTATTTTAAGAGGGCTTAAGGAACGTTATGAGGTTCATCATGGGGTGCGCATTCAGGATTCTGCTATTATTGCTGCGGCTGTGATGTCGCATCGTTACATTAGTGATCGTTTTCTCCCAGATAAGGCAATAGATCTTATTGATGAGGCAGCCTCCCGTCTTCGCATTGAAATAGACAGTATGCCGCAGGAGTTAGATATCAATGAGAGGCGTATTCGTCAACTTGAGATTGAAAAACAGGCATTAAAAAAAGAAACAGATGAAGCATCTAAGCAAAGGCTTGCGAAGTTAGAGCAAGAGTTGAATGCATTGCGAGAGGAAAATAAGAAACTACGTGTGCGTTGGCAAGGGGAAAAGCAGGTTATAGAGAAAATACGTGCCATAAAGGCAGAGATAGAAAAGGCACGGTTGCAAGCTTCTCAATATGAAAAGGAAGGAGATCTTGGCAAGGTTGCTGAGATAAGGTATGGTAGGCTTGTTGAACTACAGAAGGAGTTAACTAAATATAACGAGGAGTTAGCGAGATTACAGAAGCAAGGATGTATGCTTAAAGAAGAGGTTAGCGACGAGGATATAGCCCAGATTGTATCTAAATGGACAAAGATACCGTTGGCAAAATTGATGGAATCTGAGACAGAAAAATTGATTAATATTGAGGAAAGTCTTAAGAAGCGTGTAGTAGGCCAAGATAAGGCAATTGATATGATTGCATCATGCATCAGGCGTTCGAGAACAGGACTAAATGATCCTAATAGACCGTTGGGTTCTTTTATCTTTGTAGGCCCTACTGGGGTTGGAAAAACTGAACTTGCTAAATCTCTTGCATGGTTTTTGTTTGATGATGAAAATGCCATGATACGCATTGATATGAGTGAATATATGGAAAAGCATAGTGTGTCTAGGCTTATAGGTGCGCCTCCAGGTTATGTAGGCTATGATGAAGGTGGCCAGTTAACGGAGGCTGTAAGGCGTAGACCATATGCGGTTGTCTTATTTGATGAGATAGAAAAGGCACATAGAGATGTGTTTAATGCCTTATTACAGATACTTGATGACGGAAGACTTACTGATGGACAGGGTCGTATAGTGAACTTTAAGAATACTATTATCATTATGACTTCTAATATAGGTACTGAGATGATAATGGATTTGGATGATTCCACAGAAATAGAAAAAAGAATTCATTCAGCATTAAAAGAACATTTTAGACCGGAATTTTTGAATCGTGTTGATGAGATTGTTATTTTTAATAAATTGGGTAAAGAGGATATTAAGCACATAGTTGATATCCAAATAGATATACTTAAGCAGCGTCTTTCAGAAAAAAATATTTCTATTGATCTTACTGATGACGCTAAGGATTATTTAAGTGAAAGAGGCTACGATCCTGTTTATGGGGCTAGACCACTGAAGAGGGTGATACAGAAGTTAGTTCAGGATCCTGTTGCATTAAAACTTCTAAAAGGAGAAATACGAGAAGGGGATTCGCTAAGGGTCAGTAGGGGAGATGCTGGACTTAATATAGATGTGGGGCGTTAGCTAGAGTTTTTGAGTATATAGATTTCTATGTAAAAAGTGTTTTTGAATTGATTTTTTAACAAATGTAATAGAGGAGATTATCTGCAAAAAAGGTTCTTTGATATTTAGGGTTAAAATTAATACCATCTAATAGATAAAAAAGTTATGTATCAGTTATACCATGTCATCTTTTCCTTGTTTTTATCAATAAATTATTATAATTACTTATATTAATTGGAAAGTATGAATGCCCAATTGATTAATGAAGAGGAAAAATCATTGTAATTTTAACCTGTTAAGGCAATAGGCTTCTACATGCCAGGAGGATGGTAATGACGCCATATCTTTTATTTGTTATCTTGGTCTTTATAGGAGGAATTTTATTTGTATGTAGTCAACTTCAATCGAAGGGAAAGACAAGGGAGGAGTTTTTAAAACAATTTGAGGATTTTGTGGGAAGCAGTTTTCAACCTATTGAAGATCAGGAAAATTGTTTTAGGATAGTTTTTAATTTTGACGAAGAAGAATTTGTATTTGAGGATATAGAGGAACATGGATTTAGGGGAAATGTGTATAGAGCACGACTTAAAGTCTTAATGCCAGGAAAGTTTAATATGAGTTTTATAGAAAAGACAGGAGACTTAGTCAGACATAGTAGTATTTTGGAATCAACAGGTATGGATAGTAAATTGCATAGACGACAGCTACATTTTAAGATGCCAAAAGAATTATCTTTATTTGATGTTACTACTAATAATATGAAGTTGGTTCAACAAATTTTGAATGACGATAAGATTGTACGTATATTTTCGGAGTTTAAAAATACTAAAGGTCCGGGATATCCATTTGTTTCTTTAAGGATAGAAGAAAGTGAGTTGATAATGGATTTTTATCCATTTGAGGCCCCATTTTTACCAAACCTCCGCTTTCTTTATAGTGATGTGGCCTCGATAGAAGATTATTGTCAGAAGATGTTGACAATTGTCAAAAGGTTAAAATGGAAATTAAAAGAATAGATTTGTTTCTATGTTTATGCAATTGACAAGGGATTTTTTTCTGTTATAATACATTTTTAGCATTCTTAGGTCAAGAGTGCTAATTAATGTAAAAATTTAAAAATAAAGGAAAGAAGGAGCTGAGATATGTCTGCAAGGTGGGTTGATATGCAGGCAAGAAAAGATAGGGTGTTAAGTATTGTTATAGAACAGTATATTAAGACGGTTAGTCCAGTAAGTTCTAATTATATTACTAAACAGTTTTTTGAAGGATTGAGTTCGGCTACAATTAGAAATATTTTGGCTGAGCTTGAGCAGGAGGGGTATCTTACTCATCCGCATACTTCAGCAGGTCGTGTGCCTACACAGAAAGGGTATCGTTATTATGTGGATAATTTGATGAACGAAATTCAATTGCTTGAGGAGGAGAAGGAGCGGATTAAAGCTGAGTATGAACGTGAAAGTATGGAGTTGGAGGCTCTTCTTGAGAAAACATCTCGAGTTTTAGCGGAGACAACACATTATACAAGTATTGTTTCTGTTGAGGGATGGCAGAATAAATTGTTTTGTCAAGGGACCAGTTTTGTAGTTAATTATCCTGATTATAATGATATTAAAAAAATAGCCCAGATATTAAATGCATTAGATGAGAAGCAACGATTGTTAGAAGTAATTAATCAGGATCTTGTTAATAAATTAGAGATTTTTATTGGTAGCGAGATAGCTTGTTCTGATATTAATAGTAGTTGTTCATTAGTAGTTTCTAGATATGAGCCCAAAAGAGGGCCGAAGGGGCGGATTGCTGTGCTTGGTCCTACGCGTATGGATTATGAGAGGGTTGTTTCGACATTGAATTATCTTTCAGAGTTGTTGGAAAGAATTTTATAAATAATAATTATTATTTATTATTAATATATATTTAAAAAGGGGTGTGAGATGAAGGTAAGGGGTAGAGATAAAAAGGATACGGACTATGAGAAAGAACAAAAGGTTAGTGAATTTACTACTGAAGCAAAGCAGCCACAGGATAGGGTAAAAAATAAGGATGATAAGAGCCATAAAGATGATAATAAAGAGGAAAGGTTAAAACAGGTGTTAGAGGAGCTTGACGAGTATAAGGATAAATATATTCGTTTATGCGCAGAGTTTGATAATGCACGTAAGAGGATGGAGAGGGAAAAACAGGAGTTTATTAAGTATGCCAATGAGGGAATTTTATTGGAATTACTGGCTATTATAGATAATCTGGAACGATCTTTGGATTCTGTAAACAAAGAGTCTCCTGATATAGATGGTTTGTTAGAGGGGATTAATATGGTACTTTCTCAAGCAAGAGAAGTATTATCAAAACATGGTGTGAAACCGATTGAGGCAAGAGGTAAGAGTTTTGATCCTCATTGCCATGAGATATTGATGCAAGAAGAGACGGATGAGTTTGATGATGGAGTTGTGATGGATGAATTTCAGAAAGGATACTACTTTAATGATAGGGTATTGCGTACAGCTAAGGTTAAGATTGCAAAAAAAATCCAGAAGGATAATGCCCAAAACACTGGGGATGATCTTTCTAAAGAGGGAAATCAGACGGATGCATAGAAGGCAGTTTAATATTTTTTAGTGAAGAGGAGGTGATTTACGATGGGCAGAGCAATAGGTATTGATTTAGGAACTTCAAATTCAGCTGCTGCTGTTATGGAAGGAGGAAGGCCTACTATTATTCCTTCAGCAGAGGGTGCAGGTGTTGCCTCTGGCAAGGCATTCCCTTCTTTTGTCGCTTTTACGAAGGATGGGCAGAGGCTCGTTGGTGAACCTGCAAGAAGGCAAGCCCCAATTAATCCAGAAGGTACTATATATGCTGCTAAAAGGAAGATGGGGACAAACCATATTTTTAAGGTATGGGATAAGGAGTTTACCCCGCAGCAAATAAGTGCGTTTATATTACAAAAGATAAAGGCTGATGCTGAGAAATATCTTGGCGAGACAGTTGATGAGGCTGTTATTACTGTACCTGCATATTTTAATGACAACCAGAGGCAGGCAACAAAAGATGCAGGAGAGATAGCTGGTCTTAAGGTGTTAAGGATTATCAATGAACCCACAGCAGCATGTCTTGCTTATGGACTTGACAAGGCAGGAAAAGAACAGAAGATTATGGTTTTTGATTTTGGTGGTGGTACCCTGGATGTTACTATTCTTGAGATGGGATGGGATGAGGAACATAAGGCAGCTACCTTTGAGGTTTTGGCTACCAGTGGAGATAATCATTTAGGCGGGACAGATATGGATAATGCCTTGATAGATTATATTATAGAGGAGTTTAAAAAAGAGTCTGGGATAGATTTAAAGAATGATAAAATGGCGTTTCAGAGGTTAAGAGAGGCAGCAGAAAAGGCTAAGGTAGAACTTTCAAGTACTGTCTCGACAGAGATAAATTTGCCGTTTATTACTGCTGATGCCAGTGGACCAAAGCATCTTACTATGACGATAGACAGGGCTAAATTGGAGGCTTTAGTTGCTCCTATAGTAGAGAGATGTCGTGGACCGATAGTGCAAGCAATGAAGGATGCCTCATCGAAATTGGGGGAAGATATAAAGATAGATAGAGTTATTCTTGTAGGTGGACCGACTAGAATGCCAATTGTTCAGCAGTTTGTAGAAAAGGAGGTCGGTCAGAAGATAGAACGTGGGATTGATCCTATGGAGTGCGTTGCACTTGGTGCTGCTATCCAATGCGGTATAATTAAAGGTGAAGCCAAAGAGGTTCTTTTGTTAGATGTTACTCCACTTTCTTTAGGTATTGAAACTTTAGGAGGAGTGTTTACTAAATTAATAGAAAGGAATACCACTATTCCAGTTAAAAAGAGTCAGGTATTTTCAACAGCGGAGGATAATCAATCAGCAGTTACTATTAGGGTTTTACAAGGTGAGCGCCAGATGGCGAATGATAATACAGAACTCGGTCGTTTTGATTTGGTTGGGATTCCTCCTGCACCCAGAGGAGTGCCTCAGATAGAGGTAACCTTTGATATAGACCGTGACGGTATTGTTCATGTTTCTGCTAAAGATAAGGGGACAGGAAAAGAACAGTCTATCCGTATAACAGCTCCGACTAAATTGTCAAAAGATGAGATAGATAGGATGGTTAAGGAAGCAGAGAAATATGCAGAAGAGGATAGAAAACGTAGGGAGGAAGTAGAATTGCTCAATCAGGCTAATAGTCTTGTGTATGCAACAGAGAAATCCCTTAAAGATTATGGAGATAAGATATCTGCAGATGAAAAGGCTAATATAGAGAAGGAACTAAATAATCTTAAAGAGGCTATTAAGGCTAAAGATCAATCAAGGATAAAGGCTGGAATGGATTCTCTGCAGAAGGCAAGTCATAAGTTAGCAGAGGAGGTATATAAGTCTACTGCTGCACAGCAGGCAGCGGGCGCAGGTTCATCTTCTGCTGGGACGGCTTCGTCAGGGAATCAGCAGAATGCCTCGAAAATGTCTTCTGCTGAGACAGCTACAGGGGGAGGATCTGATAGTTCAGCTACCGGAGGGAATAGTAATAACGCTGATGAGGTTATAGATGCTGATTTTAAGGCGGAAGATGAAAAGTAAAGTTTGTTGAAAGTGTTTGCACTTATTGTAAGAATAGTATAGAGTGCAAGGCAGGGCCATAGATGTTGAGATGTTTCTTATTTTACCTAGTATCTTAACTTCTTAGCCTTGCCTTCCGTTTTTATGAGATTAGGTTTTTATAATTGAGATTATTAAAATAGGTTAAGTGTTGTATGTTGTGGGAAATATTGGAATAGATAGTTATTTTAATGGTAAGTTTATATTATTATTTTATTTTTAAGAGGTAATTATGAAGAGAGACTATTATGAAATATTGGGTGTTAATAAAAATGCAACGCTTCAAGAGATTAAAAAGGCATATAGATCTCTTGCTTTGAAGTATCATCCGGATCGTGTCCCTGAGTCAGAGAAAAAACAAGCAGAGGAAAAGTTTAAGGAGATATCAGAGGCATATGGTGTATTATCAGACGCAAAGAAGCGTGCTATGTATGATCAGTATGGTCACGCAGGTATAGATCAGAGATTTACTACAGAGGATATTTTTAAGGGGGCTGATTTTGGTAGTATATTTGAGGAGGTAGGTCTGGGAGATATTTTTGGTTCTTTTTTTGGAGGGGGCGGATTTGATTTTTTCGGTGCTGAGGCAAGGGCAGGCAGTTCGACGCATAAGAGAAGAGGAAGGAATATCCAGTATGAGATAGAGATTAGTTTAGAAGAGTCGTTTAAAGGAGTTAGGAAAAAGATAAAGATTCCTAGAAATGAATATTGTTCTGCTTGCAATGGCTCAGGAGCAAAGGCTGGTTCTAAAATGAAGACATGTGCTACTTGTGGTGGTAGGGGTGTGGTTATGATGGCAAGTGGATTTTTCCGTATGCAGCAGACCTGTCCTGATTGTGCGGGTAGAGGAACTGTAATAACAGAGTATTGTCCTATATGTAATGGCAAGGGATATGTTCGTGCAGTAAGGAATATTGAGGTAACTATTCCAGCTGGGGTTGATAATAATTCCCGTTTGAGAATTAGAAATGAAGGTGAAGTTGGAGCAGCAGGCGCAGGAGATTTATATCTTTATATACATGTATTACCCCATAGTTTTTTTAAGAGAGAGGGCAAGGATATCTATTGTCAGGTAGATGTTAGTTTTGTAAAGGCAGCTTTGGGAGGAGAGGTATATGTGCCTACTCTTGATGGTAGGGTGAGTATGAAGATCCCAGCAGGTACTCAGAGTGGGAAAATATTTAGACTTAGAGGAAAGGGGATGCCAGATCTTCACGGAGGGGTAAAAGGAGATCAATATGTTAAGGTAATGATACAGGTTCCCAAAAGACTTACCTCAGAACAGCGTAGGATATTAGAAGAGTTTGCTGCTGTTAGTGGGGAGGATGTATCTTCAAAAGAAGATTCGTTTAAGGAAAAGTTGAAAAAGGTTTTTGGGTAGAAGTTATATGGAGTGGTTTAGATAGCCTGTTATAGAGTGGTTTTATGGAATATATATACTACTAGGGTTAGTAGATATAATTTGAGTAGTCATAATGGAATAAGTTGAAAAGATTTAAAGATAACTTAAGGAGGGGAAAATGCCTACATATCAATATGAATGTGCTGCCTGCGGGCATACATTTGAGCTTTTTCAATCAATGACAGATAAAAAATTAAGAAAATGTCCGGAATGCGGTAAAATGAGGCTGTCTCGTTTGATTGGTAGTGGTAGTAGTATTATTTTTAAAGGTTCTGGTTTTTATGAAACAGATTATAAAAACACTAAGGTCTCAAAAGTAGGAGGTTCTTCTAATAATAAGAAGACTCGGTCTGCATCAACAGATACATGTAGTGATTGTTGCTGTGCTTGTTCAGGTGGGGAATAGGTAGTAGAATTTTTAGTGAAGTAGCATTTGTCTTTGCCTCTTCCCTAGTAGTATGTTAGGGAAGAGGATTTTTTATAAAAGTTAAATTAAGGTCTGTATGAGGGATTTTATTTATAATTGATTATTTAAATAATTAAAAGAAGGGCAACTATTTTTATAGCTATGTGCTTTGTCATAAGGTGTTTAGTTTTATGCGCATGTTAAAAATATTAAAGTTTTGGTTTCCTCCAGCGCTTTATTCTGGTATTATCTTTTATATATCATCTATCCCACATCTCTCTGTTCCACTAAGTGGGATGAATTCTGATAAGGTTGTCCATATTATGGAGTATATGCTATTAGGGATATTGGTCAGTCGGGCTTTTTATAATACTATAAAAAGGGTATGTTTACAGCGTGTTTGTTTGTGGACAATAATATTGTGTTTTGTTTATGGAATAAGTGATGAATTCCATCAGTCTTTTGTAGCAGGGAGAGATTCTTCTTTTTTTGATCTTTTAGCAGATTTGGTGGGTAGTATATTAGGAGTATATTTATATTATAGGTGGATAAAAAATAAAAAATTTAATGATAGTTTAGAGAGATAAATTATATATTTTTCTTATTAAATGGTAAAAGAGGTATTATGTCTAAGATAAAACCTTTTAAAGCAGTAACTTACAATTTAAAAAAGATTAAAGATTTATCAAAGGTGGTATGTCCTCCTTATGACGTAATCTCTGAAGAAGATGCAGCAGTATTTCGTAATATGAGTCCATATAATTTTATCCATATTCTTCTTGGAAAGGATAAAAAGGGGGATGATAAAGTTAATAATAAATATACTAGAGCAAAGAGCACATATCTTCAGTGGATGGAAAAAGGTGTTTTGACCCAGGATGAACGAGCAGGGATATATTTTTATAAACAAGAATATACTTTTTTAGGTCAGAGACGTAAACGTATGGGGTTTATTTCTCTTATGCAGTTGCAGGATGAAGAGGAGTCTAAAGTGTTCCCTCATGAGAATACACATAGTGCTGCGGTAGAAGATAGGTTAAAATTATGGCAGAGCCTTAATGCCAATTTAAGTTGTATATTTGTATGTTATTCTGATAAACAGAAGAAGATTGAAAAGATTTTTACAAGGGATGTGATAACTAATCCCCCTCTTTTTGATATAATAGACAGTGAAAATATCCGTCATGTATTATGGCGACTGGATGATGAAACGTTGGTAGCTGAGATGAATAATACTATAGCAGATCAGCATTTGTTTATTGCTGATGGTCATCATCGATACAAGGTTGCGATGGCTTATAGACAGATGAAAATGATAAGGAGGAAGACCTTTACAGGAGAGGAGCCTTTTAATTATGTTATGACATATTTTACTAATATAGATTCTAAGGACCTACAGATATTTCCAATTCATAGGCTCATTAAAAGGCTTCCTAATAGATTAGATTTCTTGGATGAGGTGTTTAGGATAGATAAGATTAAGACTAAAAATGATTTGGTTATCATGCTTGCAAGGGCAGGTCGGAATGAGCATGCATTTGGTTTATATTCAAGAGAAGGTATTAGGTTGTTGCGGTTGAAAAATAAGATGTTAATAAACGAATATGTAAAAGAAGGATCGACTGATTATAAGAGCCTTGATGCCACAATATTGAAGTATTTTGTTTTAGATCGTATTGGAGTTACTTCTGATAATGTTGTTTACACTGAGGATATAGACAAGGCATCAGCTATGGTAGATAATGGAGAGGCCGATGTTTGTTTTATTATGAATCCTGTGAAAATTCCTCAATTAAAGGCTATAGCTCTTAATGGTGAAAGGATGCCCCCGAAGACTACTTATTTCTATCCAAAGGTGTTGTCAGGGCTTACCATATATAAAATGTAATATTTTATTCTATTATTGACGTATCTAGTATTGATATATAAAATATATATTTAATTACTGTTTTTATAAAATCTATGAATTAGATTAATAATTTTTATAGGGATAAAATACAATATAATTTTACCATTATGTCGCTACTAGGCAGGAAGAAATATCCTTTTATAAATATAAAGAAAAAAAAAGATATTCCCGCAGGGTTATGGGTAAAATGTCCGGAGTGTGGGACTACAAATTATAGAAAAGAACTTGAACAAAATTTTAGGGTATGTCCTAAATGTAGATATCATTTTCCTTTAACAGCAAAGGAAAGGATAGATTTGCTTATTGACACGGACAGTTTTCAGGAGATGGATAGTGGGGTTATATCTACAGATCCCTTGAGGTTTAAGGGGCCTAAGACATATAAGGCTAAGTTGACGGCAGATCAAAGGGCTACAGGGTTAACGGATGCAGTGATTACAGGGCATGCAAAGATAGGTAAGCGGCAGGTAGTAATAGGGGTTACTGATTCTCGTTTTATTATGGGCTCTATGGGATCTGTAGTTGGTGAAAGGATTACACGAGCAATAGAATTCGCAACCGCTAATAGGTTGCCTGCTATTATTGTTTCAGGTTCTGGTGGCGGAGCAAGGATGTATGAAGGTGTTTTTTCTCTTATGCAGATGGCAAAAACTTGTGCAGCTCTTGCTCGGCATCATGAAGCAGGGTTGCTGCATATCTCTTTGTTAACAAATCCTACTATGGCAGGGATAATGGCCTCCTTTGCTGGTATAGGTGATGTTATTATAGCAGAGCCTAAGGCATTGATTGGTTTTACAGGACCACGTGTTATAGAACAGACTATAAGGCAAAAGTTGCCTGAGGGTTTTCAGCGGTCTGAATTTTTGCTTTCACATGGGTTGATTGATATGATTGTAGAAAGAAAAGATTTGAAAAATAGGATTATGAATATAATAGAGTATACTGTAGCCTAAATGATGGCTATATAACTTTAAAAAGGATTGAGAGAGAAATGGCACAAGTAAGTTTACAGAAAGTCACAAAGGTGTATGCAAGTAGTAAGAGAAAGGCAGTAGATAATATAACTTTAGGAATAGAAAATAAGGAATTTTTAGTCCTGGTTGGTCCATCTGGATGTGGTAAATCTACTACATTAAGGATAATAGCTGGACTGGAAGAGGTTACTGAAGGGACGGTTTGGATTGGGGATAGGATGGTAAACGATGTCCCTGCAAAGGATAGAAATATTGCTATGGTTTTTCAAAATTATGCACTTTATCCTCATATGACTGTATATGAAAATATGTCATTTGGATTAAGGTTGAGAAAATTTCCTAAGTCTGAAATTGAAAGGAGGGTTATTGAGGCTACAGAAATATTAGGAATACGACATCTTCTTAACAGAAAACCCAGACAACTGTCAGGAGGAGAAAGACAGCGGGTAGCGTTAGGACGAGCTATTGTTAGAAAACCTATGGTATTTTTGTTTGATGAACCCTTGAGTAATTTAGATGCGAAAATGCGTGTTCAGATGCGGACAGAGATACATAAATTACGGTTAAAATTACAGACTACATTTATTTATGTTACTCATGACCAGATAGAGGCATTGACGTTGGGTGATAGGATAGCGGTAATGAAGGATGGTAAGCTTCTACAATGTGCAGATCCGATGACCGTTTATAATAAGCCTGCCAATAAGTTTGTTGCAGGTTTTATAGGCACACCTCCTATAAATTTGATGGATGGTAGGATTATTAAAAAGGAAAGAAAATATTTTTTTGATGAAGGTAGGTTTAAGGTGAGATTGGTTAAAGAAATGTATAAACAGATTGCTCCCTATGAGGGTAAAGAGGTGATTTTGGGGGTAAGGGCTGAGGATATATATGATAAACTTTTTGTTTCCGAGGCATCTGAAGAGCATACTATTCGTGCGGTATGTGAGGTTGTTGAGCCTTTGGGATCAGAGGTATATTTGCATTTAAATACCGGAAGACATACTTTTATCGCTCGTGTAGCAGCTCATAATAGACCGGATGTTAATAAAGATATGGATTTGGTTCTTGATATGAATAAGGTGCATTTTTTTGATAAGGACACAGAGAAAACCATTGTTTAAATCTCATCCTGTAGTAATATCAGTTATTTTGATATTTATTGCTGTACTTTTTTTTGTCTATGCTACGGTATTCGATGCAAAGGCATTTATTGCTTTATTTTTAGGATTCGCTTCTTGTCTTATTCTTCTTTTCCCTCTTCATGTTCGTTTCCATGAGACACGTAAAGAAATTTTGCTTAAAATTCAACATTGTCACGAAGAGATTAATCTTCTTGAAATTGAGATTAGAAAAGAAGAAACAGCGATAAATTCTTTTGGGGAGAAGATTATTCATTATTTTCAACTCAAAGGACTTGCGGAAAAGTTAAGTATGTGCCTTTCTTTGGATGATGTATCAAAGGCTATTTCTGTAGAACTCAATAAACATTTTGGAGAGAATGTTACTATTATATTATATCTATTTCATTCTAGGACAGGAGAGTTAGGTATATCTTATTCTCATAAGGGAAGAATGAAGGTTAATATAAAAGAAAAACAGGGGGACATTTTTGACCATTGGGTGGCAAGGACTATGCAATCATTGCTTGTGGAGGATGTTAGAACGGATTTTCGGTTTGATATTAATTGTTTAGGTACGGCACGGAGAATTTGTTCTTTGATAACCACCCCGTTGATATCTGCCAATAAGGCTTTAGGTATTTTAAGGGTGGATAGTCATATTAAACATTATTTCACCACAGATGATTTGAGATTTTTGACTACTGTGGGAGATCTTGGCGCTATTGCTATTGAAAATGCCCAGTTATATGAAAGGGTCGGCCAGCTTGCAACACGAGATAGTCTTACAGGATTGTATTTGAGACACTATTGTATGGACAGATTAGGGGAAGAGGTTTTAAGACATATACGTAGACAAAGGAGTATGGCGTTTCTTATGTTGGATTTGGATAATTTTAAGCAATATAATGATAGATATGGACATATTGCGGGAGATATTGTATTGAAGGCAGTTGGAAGGATATTATCGTCATTATTTAATAGACCAGGGACTTTGGTTTGTCGTTATGGAGGTGAAGAGTTTTGTGTTATTATTACTGAATGTAGACAGGAAACGGCTTTGCGTATGGCGGAAGGAATACGTCTCAGAATAGCGGAAGAGGAGATTGTGTTACGTAGGGAAAAGACACATATCACGGTATCTATTGGGATCGCCATGTTCCCTAGAGATGCTAAAACTCGAGAAGATTTGATACATAAAGCAGATATTGCAATGTATAAGGCTAAGCGGCATGGGAAAAACAGAATATGTATTTGTTGATAGCTTATTATAGGGTCTTTATATGATTTTTTTATATTTTATAATAGTCTTTGCTTATATAGCAGTAATTTTTTTTATTTGTAAGAATACGATTGTAAATCTTGAACTTGATTTACATCAACAACTTAAGAATGTGTCTCATCGTTGTTATGTTTTGAAGGCCAAGAAAAAAGAACTTGACGCACGTAAGGTAGAATTACAGACAGAAGCTAATGAGATCTTTGTTTTGTATGAGTTGATGAAAGATATTACTAAGAGTATTAGTCAACAAGAAGCCTTTAATATTTTTAAACAAAAATTAAAAGAACATGTCCGTTTTAGGGAATGTAGATTTATTCCAGTTACAGATAATAAGTCAGATATACATGCGGGTAAAGGAGAATTTGTCTTCTTACTTAGGGCAAGGGAGGAGCAGATAGGAAGGTTATTGATTAGAGGAGCCTCCCCAGAAGATGAAGATAAGATTGTTATTTTGGCACATCAATTTGCCTTAGCATTACGTAGAGTTAGTTTGTATCAAAAAATAGAGAGGGTAGCTATTACAGATAATCTCACAGGAGTAAATACCAGAAGATATGCATTATCGAGATTTAGGGAGGAAATAAAGCGTTCTAGTATGCGACGAATAAAATTGTCGTTTCTTATGGTAGATATTGATCTTTTCAAAAAATGTAATGATAAGTATGGACATTTGACAGGGGATAAAATATTGAGAGAAGTAGGTTCTATTATTAAGACAAATATTCGCGAAATAGATATTGCAGGTCGTTATGGAGGAGAGGAATTTTGTATTATTTTGCCTGATACAGATAGGCAAGGAGCTATGTATGTTGCAGAACGTATACGAAAGGCTGTAGAGGCCTCTAAAATTAGGGTCTATGATGCTGTAGTGAAGGTTACTTTAAGTATTGGGATATCCACTTTTCCTTACGATGGAAAGGAAGAGGAAACTCTTATAGATAAGGCAGATTGGGCATTGTATCGCGCCAAAAAATTAGGGAGAAACAGGGTTTGTGTTTTTGATGAGAACCAGATATGAATTAATGGCTTTTCCATAGAAACTTATAAATCCTATGGTAAAATATAAAAAATTTTAATATTATAAACCCTTAAAATTTATAATAGGTGATGTTATGAAGAGATATGTTATAGGTATTGATGTAGGCGGGACCAATATAAAATTAGGAGTAGTTAATGATAAGGGAAAGATTATATCTAGGAGTGCATTGGAGACAGGTAATTATGAAGGGAAAAGGAGGAAATTAATATCTGCTATAGTAGATACAATTATAAGATTAATAGATGGTAATGGGCTTTATAACAAGGATATATTAGGGATTGGGATAGGACTTCCTGGTTTAGTTGATCCGGATAGAGGTGTTGTAAAATTTTTGCCTAATGTGCCTGGATGGAAAGACGTATTTCTTAAAAGAATTATGGAAAAAAAATTATCTCTTCCAGTCTTTTTAGATAACGATGTCAATCTTGTTACTTTAGGAGAATGGAGATTTGGAGCAGGGAAAGGATATAATAATCTTGTATGTATTACTTTAGGGACAGGTATAGGAGGAGGTTTGATTTTGAATGGACAGCTTTACCGTGGGGAAGGGTATGTAGCAGGAGAAGTAGGACATATGCCTCTTAATGAGAAAGGACCTGTATGTAATTGTGGTGGATATGCTTGTTTTGAACGTTATGTAGGCAACAGGATATTACAAGAAAAGGCAGCAAAGATATTTAAAAATAAAAAGATACGATTGGAGGATGTCTTTGAACTTACTAAAGCGGGGAATATGCGTGCAGTAAAATTTTGGGAAGAGGTCGCTATACATATAGGAAATGGATTGGTGAGTATTGTAAATCTTCTTAATCCGAGGTTGATTATTATAGGAGGAGGTGTATCTAATAGTTATCAGTTTATGATTGCGACTATAAATAGAATAGTAAAAGAAAGATCAATGAGCGTTCAGGCGAAGATGGTAAAAATTACTAAAGCAAGATTAGGTAGTGATGCAGGTATTATAGGGGCGTATGTTTTGGTAAAGAAATATTTGTCTAATTTATCTAAGTAGAGGGATTATAATATATATTATTTTAATAAGAATGAACCGTATAAGTCATAATCAATTACGAGTAGTAAAACACTGTTTTTTTATTATATTAGCAAGTATTATTTTTTTCCATCCGGATAATTTATTCTCTAAAGATAAGGTAGAGTTGAATGGCGATAAAATAGAGTATTCAATGAAAGGGAATAAGGTGTTGGCTGAAGGTAGGGTTGAGGCTGTTTATAAGGGAGCTGTGTTAAGGTGTGATAGAATAGAATTTTATCGTGATAAGATGCTAGCTACCGCATATGGTGATGTGCATTTAATAGTGAAAGATGGTCAAATTTCAGCAGATAAAATAACGTATAATTTTGAGACAGGCGAGGGAGATTTCCTGAATTCAAAGATAGTTTTCCCACCTTTTTATGGTGCAGCAGATAAAGTTTATAAATTTTCAGACGGTAGGGTTGTTCTTTATGATGGATATATTACTACTTCAGACTTTGACGATCCTGAATATCGACTTACATCTTCTCGAATTGATCTGTTCCCAGGGGAAAAGGTGGTTTCGAAAGATGTGCGGATGCTGTTAGGTAAGATCCCTGTAATGTTTTTGCCGCATTATACCCAGAACCTTAAAGACCGTAAGGCTAAGATTGTAGTTACTCCGGGTTATGATAAAGATTGGGGGTTATTTTTGCTTTCACAATGGAGGTATTATTTGAATGATGATTTTAAAGGTGTTCTCCATCTTGATGCAAGAGAGAAAAAAGATATTGCGTGGGGGATTGATTTAGATTATTCAACCCAAAATATGGGGAGTGGTATTATCCGTACTTATTATATGAATGAAAGGAGCATTACAGCAAAACGTTTCTATAGAAAAAGGCCTTCTCCTACAATAGAAAGAGAAAGGTTTAGGGTAGAGTGGAGGCATAAATGGGATATAGATGATAAGACAGATGCGATTTTACAATACTATAAATTAAGTGACAACACATTCCTTAAAGATTATTTTGAAAGTGAATATGACAAGGACAGCTCTCCAGATACCTATTTTTTTATTACCCGTAATCTTAGTGTTGGGACATTGAGCTTTCGTGCAGAGGCAAGAGTAAATCGTTTTGAGGCAAAAGTAGAACGGTTGCCTGAAATACAGTACAATATAATAAATCATGAGATAGCTAATACAGGTGTTTATATTACTAATACGACTACGTATTCGAATTTAGTGAAAAAGACGCCTTCTCCAAGTGAGGTAAGGCAGAAGACTATGCGTCTTGATGTTAATACAGAGATATCTTATCCAATGAAGGTATCGTTTATAGAAGTTAAACCATATGTAGGAGGAAGGCATACATATTATAGTCGAGCTAAAAATACAAAGGTGGATAATTCGATAAGAGGGATATTTTTTACTGGTGTGAGCATGAGTGCCAAGTTTTATAGGATATTTGACGTGAATGTCGATGCCTTTGGTATTAATATTCATAGATTAAGACATATTGTTACGCCTACAATTTCATATAGTTATAAGAGTAATCCTACTATTCCCTCCTCATATTTGGATAGTTATGATAGTATTGATTCTCAGGAAAGGGAACATAAAATTGTGTTTGGTTTGGAGAATAAATTCCAGACAAAAAGAAACGATAAAACAGTGGATTTTGCAAGGGTTAATCTTAGCACAGATTTTTATCTTAAGGAGCATCCTGGAAAGGGAGGATTTAATCAGATTACAGCAGATATCGATATTTTCCCTTCTGATTGGTTAAAGTTTTATTTTGATGCTAAATATGATGCACATCGAGATGCCCTGAGTGAGGCAAATTTTGATATTTATATTAACTGTGGGGCCAATTGGTCGTTTAATATGAGCAAACGATGGAAGAAGGAAGTAGATGATCAGATTACAACACAATTAAACTATACTATAAATCCTAAGTGGAAGATATCTTTGTATGAACGTATAGATGTGGAGAGCGGGAGTCAAAAGGAATTTGATGTTGCTGTTACAAGAGATCTGCATGCGTGGCAGATGGAAATAAATTTTAACGAAACCAGAAACAGCGGTGATGAGATTCTTTTGATGTTTCGACTTAAGGCTTTTCCTGATATAGGGATTGAGGCCGGAACGAGTTTTAACAAAAGAAAGGCGGGTTCGCAGTCATATTAGGAGGAATGAAGATGGAGATAGCAGTTATTGGTTCAGGATATGTCGGATTAGTTACGGGGGTCTGTCTTGCTGAGATAGGGCATAATGTTATATGTGTTGACGTGGATAAAGAGAAGATAAGAAAACTCAGGCAAGGCAAGGTTCCCATTTATGAACCTGGTCTTGATGAGCTTTTGCAGAAAAATTTAAAGGCAAGCAGAATATCCTTTACTACATCGATAAGAGAGGCTACTAGAAGATCGCTTGCTATTTTTATTGCAGTAGGGACGCCTTCTAAGAAAAATGGAGATGCTGACCTTACATATGTTGAGAATGTAGCTCGACAGATAGCAGAGAATATGACTTCATACAGACTTATCATTGAAAAATCTACTGTACCAGCAGAGACTGGTAAGCGGGTAGAAAAGACTATACGGATTAATTTACCTAAAAAATATAAAGATAAAGGGAAGGCATTTGAATTCGATGTTGCTTCAAATCCTGAATTTTTAAAGGAAGGCTCTGCAGTAGAGGATTTTATGAAACCTGATAGGATAGTTGTGGGTGTAAGTAGTAAAAGGGCGGAGAAATTGTTCCGTGAGATGTATAGACCTCTTAAGGCACGTATTGTAGTAACTGATATTAATTCAGCTGAAATTATTAAACATGCATCAAATTCTTTTCTTGCAATGAAGATATCTTTTATAAATGCTATAGCTCAGGTATGTGATTATATTGGGGCTGATGTTATTAAGGTTGCGGAAGGTATGGGATTGGATAAACGTATAGGCCCTAAATTTTTAAATGCAGGAATAGGTTACGGAGGTAGTTGTTTCCCAAAGGATGTTGATGCCTTCATTCGCCTTAGTGAGAAAAATGGCTATGATTTTTCTTTATTAAAAGAAGTAAGGGCAGTAAATGAACAACAGAAAACATCATTTGTGAAACTAATAGAAGATAAACTTTGGATTATAAAGAATAAGGTTATTGGTGTTTTGGGGTTGGCATTTAAGCCTAATACTGATGATATGCGTAATGCCCCTGCCATAGATATTATTAATATGCTGCAGAAAGAAGGTGCAAGGATTAAGGCATATGATCCTGTTGCAATGAAACAGGCAGCTAAGGTATTAAAGTCAGTTGAATATTGTAAAGATCCTTATGCAACAGCAGCTGAGTGTGATTGTTTATTATTGTTGACAGAGTGGGATGAGTTTCGTGACTTAGATTTTAAAAAGATAGCTACCTTGATGAAACAGCCGTTATTATTTGATGGCAGGAACCTTTATTATAATAAAGGTCTTGAAAAACTAGGTTTTGAATATTATGGAATAGGTCGTGGGGTAAGATAAAATTTGAGGTTATGATATGAGAACTACATTGAAAAGAAAAATATCTTCAGGTAAGGCCAGGATAGCAGTGATTGGTCTTGGCTATGTTGGTCTGCCTTTGGCAGTGAGTTTTGCAAAGGCAGGTTTTAGGGTTTATGGTTTGGACAAAGATACTGATAGGGTAGAAAGGGTAAATAGTAAAGAGAGTTATATTCTGGATGTATCTGTTAAGGATTTGTCTAAAGTAATTGATAATGGATTTTTTAGCGCTCAACTGGATTTTGATATTCTCTCAGAGGTTGATGTCATTATCATTTGTGTCCCAACCCCACTTAAAAGAAAATATACTCCGGATATTACTTATATCTTGAGTGCTGTAAGAACTATTAGAAAGTTTTTGCGCAAGGAGCATCTTGTCGTATTGGAGAGTACAACTTATCCGGGGACTACGGAAGAGGTTATCTTACCAGAACTGGAGAAGAGTGGGCTTAAAGCAGGTAAGGATTTTTTTCTTTCATTTTCTCCAGAGAGAATTGATCCAGGTAATAAGAGCTATGATGTTACAAAGATACCGAAGGTTGTAGGAGGGCTTACTCCTCAGTCAGGAGAACTTACAAAATTGTTATACAAAAAAATAATTAGAAAGATACATTTGGTCTCCTCTGCTAGGACAGCGGAGATGACAAAATTATTAGAGAATTCTTTCAGGATAATCAATATAGGTTGGATTAATGAGGTTGCTATGATGTGCGGCAAGCTTGGAATTGATGTATGGGAGGTTATAGAGGCGGCTAAGACAAAACCGTTTGGATTTATGCCATTTTATCCAGGGTTAGGAGTAGGGGGGCACTGTATACCAGATGATCCACTTTATCTGTATTGGAAGGCTAAATATCATGGATTTAGCTCAAAGTTTATAAAGTTAGCAGCGGATACAAATGCGTATATGCCGTATTATGTGCTAGGAAGGATAAGAGATATCCTATTAGATAAAGGTAAAGGTGAAGATATTGATGCCGGAAGGATTCTTGTATTAGGGGTTACTTATAAGAAAGATGTTAAAGATTTACGAAAATCACCATCTCTTAAATTGATTGAGATATTGCAAGATGCAGGATATACTGTTGATTATTATGATCCTATAATCCCTTATATAGATATAAATGATCTTCATATGTTATCAATTAAATTATCTGCTAGTGCAATAAAAAGATATGATTGTGTTGTTGTTGCTACGGATCATAGTGCTGTGGATTATAGTTTTATATTGAAGTATGCAAAGGTTATTTTTGATACACGTAATGTATATAAAGATAGGAAAAGTAAAAAGATTCTACGCTTATAATTAATTTAATTAATTTATTAAAAGTAATATAACTATATATAAATAGTAGGGTGGTATTATAAAATTAAGAGGTAAAAAATGGCGGTAAAAAAAACAATAGTTGTGACTGGAGGGGCAGGTTTTTTAGGTAGCCATTTGTGCGATAGATTCTTAAGGGATGGTTTTAGGGTGTATTGTGTGGATAATCTTATAACAGGGAGTATGTCTAATATAGAACATCTTTTAGACAATAAAGATTTTGAATTTATTAAACATGATATCTCAAAGGAGATCAAGATTAAAGGTAGAATAGATTATGTATTACATTTTGCCTCGCCAGCAAGCCCTGTGGATTATCTTAATTATCCTATTCCAACGCTTAAGGTAGGTTCTTTAGGCACCCATAACACACTTGGCCTTGCAAAACTCAAAAAAGCACGGTTTTTGCTTGCGTCTACATCCGAGGTATATGGAGATCCTCTTGTCCATCCGCAAAAAGAGACTTATTGGGGTAATGTTAATCCTATTGGACCTCGAGGAGTTTATGATGAGGCAAAACGGTTTGCAGAAGCTATTACTATGGCATATCATAGGTATCATAATATAGATACAAAGATAGTACGTATTTTTAATACCTATGGGCCGCGTATGCGTATAAACGATGGAAGGGTAGTGCCTAATTTTATTCATCAGGCTATCAATAATGAATCTTTAACAGTGTTCGGTCGCGGTAAGCAGACAAGGTCTTTTTGTTTTTATTCTGATTTGATAGAAGGAATAACCCGCCTTTTGTTTTCTCCTTTACATTCACCTGTTAACATAGGAAATCCTGATGAGTTTACAATACTTGATTTTGCTAAATTAGTGATCAAGATATCCTCATCACGTAGTAAGATAGTGTTTAAACCCCTTCCTATAGATGATCCAAAACAACGTCGGCCGGATATCTCTCTGGCTAAAAAACATCTGAAATGGTCACCAAAGGTTAATTTGGAACAGGGATTGAAAGAAACCATTAGCTGGTTTAAAAATAAAAGCTTGTAGATTCTGCTTTGTTGTGCTTTATACACTGGATTGATAATATAAAATATAATTAGTTTTTATAAATAATAAGTCTATGGCCAGAAATAAACACCGACCTATTTATATATTAGGTATATCTGCTTTTTACCATGATAGTGCAGCTTGTTTGGTAAAAGATGGAGAGATAGTTGCTGCTGCACAAGAGGAGAGATTTTCTAGAAAAAAACATGATCATAGATTTCCTTCGCAGGCTATTAAGTATTGTCTGGATGAAGCAGGTATTGATATATCGCAGATAGATTATTGTGGTTTTTATGATAAACCTTTTTTGAAATTCGAGAGACTTCTTCTCACATATTTGACTTATGCTCCTTTAGGTATTCGTTCTTTTATCAAGGCTATTCCTTTATGGATGAAGGAAAAGCTTTATTTAAAGGATATTATAAGTAAAGAGTTAGGTTATAAAGGAGATATAATATTTCCGGAACATCATGAATCTCATGCTGCATCTGCATTTTTCCCATCGCCTTTTGAAGATGCTGCTATTTTGACAATAGATGGTGTAGGCGAATGGACTACAACTAGTTATGGTATAGGTGAGAGGAATAGTATAAAGCTTCTTGCAGATATTCATTTCCCTCATTCTTTGGGATTGCTTTATTCTGCATTTACATATTTTGTCGGTTTCAGGGTTAATTCAGGCGAATATAAACTTATGGGCCTTGCTCCTTATGGTAGGCCTATATATTCTGATCTGATAAAGAAAGAATTGATAGATATAAAGCCTGATGGTTCTTTTAAGTTGAACATGGAATATTTTAATTACTGTGCTGGCCTAACGATGACTAATAATAGGTTTCATTCTCTTTTTGGTTGCCCTCCTAGGAAACCAGAGACAGAGATTACACAAAAGCATATGGATATTGCCAGATCTATTCAGGATGTTACAGAAGAGGTTATGCTTAAGATGGCAAATCATGTGCATGAGGTTACAGGTAAACAGAATTTGTGTTTGGCAGGTGGGGTTGCGCTTAATTGTGTTGGTAATGGAAGGATACTTCGTGAAAGTAGGTTTAAAAATATATGGATACAGCCTGCTGCAGGAGATGCAGGGGGAGCGGTTGGTGCGGCATTGTTTGTATGGTATAGGTATCTTGGAATGGAACGTAAGGTTGATGATATAGAAGATATGCAAAAGGGGTCGTATTTGGGGCCTTCTTTTACAGATGAGGAGGTTTCTGGTTTCTTGAAGGCTAAAGGTGTCCCTTTTGAACAGATACCATTAGACCTCATGGCTAGTAGGGTTGCAAAGCTTATAGCTGATGATAAGGTCATAGGTTTGTTTTATGGTAGAATGGAGTTCGGTCCACGTGCATTGGGTGCACGTAGTATAATTGCAGATCCAAGGTCCGAGACAATGCAATCAAAACTGAATTTGAAGATAAAATTTAGGGAATCCTTTAGACCTTTTGCACCAAGTGTTTTGGAGGAGAGATGCAGCGAATATTTTGACTTAAATTCCAAAAGCCCATATATGCTTCTTGTTGCTAAACTGAGAGAATCAAAGATAAATCAGGAGTCTAAGAAAATAAAGGCAGAAGGTCTTGAACGGCTAAAGATAAAGAGATCCGATATACCGGCAGTAACGCATGTTGATTATTCTGCGCGTATACAAACGGTCTCTTATAAAAAAAATACTTTTTTTTACGATATTATTAAGGAATTCGAGAAAATAACAAATTGTCCTGTTGTTATTAATACCTCTTTTAATATCAGGGGTGAGCCTATTGTATGTACTCCAGAAGATGCCTATAGATGTTTTATGTGTACGGATATGGATTATCTTGTAATGGGTAATTGCCTGTTGGATAAACAGAAACAGCCTGATAGGAACAGATATAAAAAAGATGATATTTCTACAATTTTGGATTAACTTTTATATATAGTGTTATGACAAAAAATGGTGTAGATACTAAAAGTTTGAATTTTTTTGGATATGGCCTACCTATAATTTTTACGATTTTAGGTATAAGGTCTGTATTAAAACACGGTTGGAATCTCTTTCCATTTGTCCTTTTTTTTGTTGGCTTATTTATACTTATTTTGGCCTTGTTTAATCGTAGAGGGCTTGAATTTGTTTTTTTTAAATGGATGAGGGTAGCGCATTTTATTGGGGATATAGTTACAGCTATTATTATGAGTATCGTATTTCTTTTTATTTTTGCACCTGCTGGTATTTTTTTGAGATTGACAGGGCGGGATTTATTAGATAGAAAAATAGATAAAAAAACACAATCTTATTGGCATAAACGGGATGATAAAATATATAAGAAGAGTGATTATTTGAAACAATTTTAGTTTAATGATAAAAGTAGAAAAATGAGAGAAATTTTTTGTAACAGGAGGGGAACTTTATGTCAAAGCTTTCTATTATAAAAGAATTCTGGGATTTTCTTAAAGTAAGGAAAAGGTATTGGCTTGCGCCTATTATTATCATATTAGCTGTATTAAGTCTTCTTATTGTTTTTGCATCAAGTTCAGCAGTTACACCGTTTATTTATACGCTTTTTTGATCATATCCTCTTGTAGGAGAGTTTTATAGAAGTATGTAGGTGGTGTGTTCAGTTTCCTTTTGTGGATATTGATTTTATTTTTCCTTGTTTATGGAATTACTATTAGAATGACAGAATATCTTGATTGTCATTTAACATATATGAGGATCTCTTACTATTATAAAAGGAAATTTACATTATTTTGAAGTTATGGATCTTTGGGGTTTTTATCCGTTTCTAAGTATTGCTTCTGATGAAAACGGGAAAACAGATGATGTGTATATTTTGGATTATTTAAATAAAATAGGTAAAAAGGAGGCTGAACTGAGGCTTATAGAGCATCGGGATATTTATATACTTTATCCGGTTGTAATTAGAAAAGGTTATATTTTTTAATCAGATAAAGGGAGAAGATAGTGGTGGATCATAATATTTCTAAAGAAAAGATTTTGGAATTATATGCTTCTCTTTTAAAAATACGGAAGACAGAGTTGGAGATAGAAAAACATTATCATGAAGATGAGATGAGAACTCCTGTACACCTGTCGCTTGGGCAGGAAGCGGTTGCGGTTGGCGTGTGTGCTAATTTGAGAAGAGAGGATAATATTTTTAGTAATCATCGCAGCCATGCACATTACTTAGCCAAAGGAGGAGACCTTAAAGCAATGATGGCAGAACTTTATTGTAAAAGGACAGGTTGTGCCAAGGGTCGAGGTGGTTCAATGCATTTGATAGATATCTCTGTGGGACATTTAGGGTGTTCTGCTATAGTTGCTGGTGGTATCCCCCATGCAGTAGGTGCTGGTTTTGCATATAAGAGGCAGGGTAAGGGTTTAGTTGCGGTAGCTTTTTTTGGTGATGCTGCATGTGAACAGGGTATATTATATGAGAGTATGAATTTGGCTAAGATGATGAATTTGCCAGTTATATTTGTGTGCGAGAATAATAAGTATGCCGTATGTTCGCATATTTCAGCAAGACAGGTAGATGATAATATTTATAAAAGGGCATCAGCCTTTGATTTGCCAGCTAGGCGTATAGACGGGATGGATGTTCTTGAGGTTTATAGTCAGTCACGTGAGGTAATTGAACGTGCACGGGGTGGGAAAGGGCCGTTTTTCCTTGAATGTCTAGTGCAGAGATGGCGTGCTCATTCGGGCGCTGGAGATCCATTAAGACAACAATATCGTAAGCCAGAGGATAGGGATGAGGCTAATAACAGAGACTCTGTCAAGGTGTTAGTTAATTATATTTTAAAAAATGATATTGCAACAAGTCCTCAGCTTGATGAGATAGCTACTGCTATTGATAGAGAGATAAAACAGGCATTTGGATATGCCCAACAAAGTCCGCTGCCACAGGAAGATGAACTTGATAAATATTTATATTCATAACCATTAGATGGGATGAAGGGAAAACCTTGTTGAAAGGGGTGGGGATATTTATTATAATATATATAAAATATATAAGTTTTATAGAGATATAGAACGGGGGTAAGGTTAGTTTTAATAATAAATAAAGGGGGGTGATTGGTCTCGACTTGGACAGTTGATGCATAAGTGGCATGCCGAGGAAGCCTGGTTGGCCTCGTTAATCATCCGGGCAAAAACAAACGGCGAGAATGAACGTTTGTTAGCAAAGGCAAGTTCTATAGTGGAACCTGTCTTTGCAGGTGACGAAGCCCTTGTTTAATAGATAAACAAGGCCCTTTTATAGGTCTTGCCTGCGGGTCTATAAAAGGTCACTAGCAGGCTGGCATCTGTCCTTGCCCTTGGGGCGGATGTGAGATTTTTAGAGGGCTGCCTTTTGTTGACTTTGCCTGTCAAGGCAGCAAGGGGGAGATTAATTGACAGGCTAAGCATGTAGAAGCTTATGCATAACGTTGCAAGGACCGGGGTTCGATTCCCCGCACCTCCACCAATTTGTTTTTTGTATAGGGAGATTTTACCATGAAAAAAAATCTTATTTTTGTTATGGTAATGGTGGTAGCCTTTGCTGGTTGTGAGACTATGGGAGAGGGAACTAAAAAAGGTGCGGGTATTGGAGCGTTAACGGGTGCGGCTATTGGAGGTATTGTTGGCCATCAGGATGGGCATGCATGGGAAGGCGCTCTGATAGGAGGGGCTGCAGGAGCGTTAAGCGGTGGGCTTATAGGGTATCAGATGGATAAATATCAGGCGGCTAATAATCCTAATTATGTTACTATAGAGAAGATTGTTGATATGGTAAAAAAAGGAATGCCAGATGATCTTATTATAAGTGAGATAGATAGAACGCATTCTGTATATAAACTTACCTCAGAGATAATTTCATATCTGAAAAATAATAATGTTAGTGATAAGGTCATTGATCATATGATTCAGACCGCTACGAAATAAAGGGTGGTTTTGTGTGTGGTTAATACTCCGAAGAATTAATTTTTGTGTTCATCTGATAGGTGTTATTGTTGTAATATTTATTATTGCAGGATGTGTATCCTTATCGCCTCATAAGAAAAAATTAACAGGAACCCCAACTATTCGGAGAAGAAAGGACGCGTTTAATACCATAAAGACAGTATCAGAGGTAATTACAGGTAAAAAATTAAACGAAGACGAAGTAGTTAATCTTACAAAAAGTATCGTAAAAGATAAAGAGGCCCAGACAGTTATAAAGGAGATAGGTGATGCAGTTATCCCAGGCAAAGTAAAGGTTAAATATTCTCCTGTTACAGGGAAGAGATATAGTGCTAATATGGAGTATTGTCCAGAAACAGGAGTAAAATTGTTGCCTGTTGAGTAATCTGGAGCGAGAGGGAAATTTAGAACTATTAATAAATTTTTAATATTAAAAATTTATGTTTTAGGAATTATAAGATTGATAATTATTTGATTATAATGGAAACTTTTTTTCATGAGGTTGAATTTTATTTTTTTAGTTGGTATTTGTTTCCTGTTCTTTGTAAGTTTTGTTTATGCTGATACAATAAATTTTTCAGATGAGGCAGCTTTTGAACGACTTTTACCCCTTCATAAGATCAAAACTCCTCCTGGGGAAAATGACTGGTTGGCGAATCATAGAGAAGATGGTCAGAGTTATAGTGAATATATTAAGAGTAATCCCCCCCTACCTAGCAAAGATAGAAGGATAATTTATATTACTCTTCTTGGCAAGTTTTCTCCTGCAGGTAAACAGATAATAAAAGATACTGTCAAGTATATTGAGGCGTTTTTTGGTTTGCCAGTGAAGTTTGCTCCTTCTATCAGTCTTTCTTCAATTCCTTCGTATGCAAAGAGGATCCATCCCTTGACACATGATCACCAGATTTTAAGTAGTTATGTCATTGAAAAAATACTTATACCTAATATGCCATCGGATGCTTTTTGTTTCCTTGCGTTTACATCATCTGACTTATGGCCTGGGAAGGGATGGAATTATGTTTTTGGACAGGCCTCCGTAGTAGATCGAGTAGGAGTGTGGTCTATATATCGTTATGGTGATCCAGCAAAGGATCAGGCAGCATATAAACTGTGTCTCAAGCGAGCAATAAAAACAGGCGTGCATGAGATATGTCATATACTTGGATTTCATCATTGTATTTTTTATGAATGTGTGATGAATGGTAGTAATTATAGAATAGAGTTAGATAGTCGTCCTTTATGGCTCTGTCCTGTTTGTCTTAGAAAACTTTGTTGGGCATTAGGCCTTGATCCTGTAGACAGGTATAGAAAATTATTAAAACTATGCCATGATTTTGGGTTTATAGAAGAGGAAGCCTTTTTTAGAAAATCTATTGGGGTCTTAATGCATGAGTAGCTTAATTATTGAAATAATTATTTTGTTTAATAAAAGTTATGTATGTAGATGTGTAGGTTCTATTGTTTTAGATTTACGATAACATTTTTTCTCATCATAATACAGATATATATAGCTTTTCCCATATCTCTATTAGCAGCGGATTTATATATTCCTTTATCTACGGATTTAGGGACGGTTGTTATAAGTGCAAGGCATATCAAGTCTGGAGCAGATGATGGTATAGCAGATAATATATCTGTGTATTCTTTTGAAGAAATAGAAACGATGCCAGCAAGGGACTTAGGAGAATTTCTGTATTATGTCCCGGGAGTGGATGTTGGGGTATCAAGCCAGTTCTGCCAAGCAAGGTCTTTATCTATTCATGGTTCTGAATCACGGCATGTCCTGGTTATGGTGGACGGTATTCCCTTTAATACTCAACTTTCAGGGCAGGCGAACCCTGCACGTTTGCCTATAGGAAATATAGCCCGTATTGAGATAATAAAAGCAGGGGCTTCAAGCGTATGGGGATCTGGTTTAGGTGGGGTGATTAATGTTATTACAAAAGATACAGGCACATCCTTGTCTCCTAAGGGAAAGGTTACTTCTAGTTTTGCAGAGTTTGCTACGATGAAGAAAAGTTTGGAACTTTCAGGCAAGTTTGCTAAACTAGGATATTTTTTATCAGGCAGTTATATGGAAACAAAGGGAATCAAATCAATATCAGATGCACAGGAAAGAGACGGATTCCTCAAACTTTCTTATGACTTAGGCGATAGCAGTAGGGTAATCGGTTCATTCGGTTGGTGTGGGGCAGATGTTTATGATGGCCCAAATCCCAATGGTAAATGGTATTATACTCCATATATATCAAGATATGGCAAATTGTCTGTAGATGTTGACAAGGATAGATTCTCATGGAATATTGCATATAAATACAATGACCAGGATATCATAAGTGATAGATATAATGTTTCATCTGGGATACTAGAATCGTCAACAGTAAGCAATAATTTTTATCAAGGCATGAGTATTGCCTCAAGCATGCATTTGTCTGATAGCTCTTTTATTGTCGCTGGAGCAGACTTTGACTGGTATGTACTTAAGTCTAATAGATATCTCTCCGATAGTAAATGTGCGGTTATGCAAGCGCCTTATATGAATTATACGCTTAAACGTAAAAATATGGATATCATAGCAGGTATAAGGTTTGATTATAACAGACAGTTTGGTTCTCAGCTTAGTCCAAGTCTGGGATGTGTGTATTATTTTAATAGAAATAGGACTACGATCTTTAGGTTTAAAGTATCCCGTGCGTTTAATGCTCCACCACTATTATGGATATATATGGATGATCCTTCTTTAGGGGTATATCCCAACTCAGATCTTAAACCAGAACGAGCGGTTGTTTATGAAATAGGCATTGCATCAGAAGTAAATAATCTTTTAAAAATAAATTTGAATTTGTATCGGACAGATATAAAAGATGCGATCGGCTGGTCTACTACCATATCTGCATATGATAATTTTAAGAAATTCAGACGACAGGGAGCAGAGCTTTTTATTGACTGTCAATTAACGGATAAGATTAACTTACATACATCTGCTGTATTTAATGATGTAAGAAATGCAGAAACAAATGAAATTGTGCGTGACGAGGCAATAGCCAGACAGGGGTTTGTTATTTCTGCTTCGTATAAAAGCGACAATGGTCTTTTTGTAGGTATTATTGGAACATATAACCGGTGGAGTTCTCCAGCATCTTCTCAGCCAGAGGACCGCAAATTTATCTTTGATGTGCATATGCGCAAAAAGTTTGGCAATGTATGTAAGGGTTTGAGCGTATTTTTAGATGTTCATAATATTACGAATAGCAAATATTGGTCCAATATTTGCCATCCTTTACCTAGAAGATATTTTGAAGGTGGGTTTTCCTTTGAGTTTTAATTATTATAGAGCTTACTAATGGCATTATTTATTTTGTTGATTTATGTAATTAGATTTTTATGAGTGCAATATGTTGATAAGAATACATTTTTGTATAAAGAACAAAAATATTAGTCGCCTTTATTTAAAAGGATTTACATTAATAGAATTGCTCATTGCAGTTTCTATCTTTGGAATTATATCTGTTTCTATAGTCTCTGTTTTTTCTAGAGGATTAGATATATATAATAGAGTAAAAGAATATGGAAATCAGCAGGTAAATGCGGTATTGTTTTTTGAGCACATAGAACGAGATATTAGAAGTATTTTTTATTTTTCCAGTATAGGTTTTTCTGGAAGTAATAATAGCCTGTCTTTCCCAGGATTGGTTAGGATGGGCACCGGTGAGAAGAGTAAGGTTAGTGTTGGTAGGATATATTATTATTTTGATAAGCACACTGGTTATTTAGTGAAGGCTGAACAAACCTACCCTTTAGCCGTGTCTAAAGAAGGGAATACTATTACAAACAGAAGGAGGCTTTTTCATGTAAAACAGATGTTATTCAAATATCTTTATATTAATTCTGAGGGAGAATATGAGTGGAAAGATAAATGGGTTAGCAAAGATGGGATACCCAAAGCTGTTATGGTGAGAATCGAATTTAATTCAGCCGGGAGAGATTATGTTTGGTCGAAAGTAATATTAATCCCAGTAGCCATATGATTTTATTTAGCTATTGAAAGATTAAAGGGAATAATGCAGAGTATATAATATTATTTAGTCTATTTTATGTAATGAAATTATTTTTTATCACTATAAGATGGGTGTTTGTGCACTGTTTATGTAGATATTATAATAAATTATAATAGCATTGATAGAGGTAGTAGAAGTATTGTATTTTGAAAGGTTTTTATGCAGTATGGTTATGATATAAATTTGAATTATAAAAATAGGAAAACTCAAAGAGGTAGTATACTATTTATAGTTTTATGGATGTTGTTTTTTTTAAGTATGCTAGCTGTTGCGATTCACGCGTATTTATGGCCGCAGCTAAATGTTGCTAGTAAAATAGCAAGGCATACAGAGATGTATTATCTTGCTACGGCAGGAGTGGAAAAGGCTATGTATGTATTGGGTAAAGATGATGCAGAGTATGATGCTTTAAATGATTTATGGAGTAATAATGAGAAAGAATTTAAATGTATTCAACTAGGGAATGGTAGTTTTAGTATAATGAGTTTTTGGCCTAATGGAGATGGGGATGATATGATACAGTTGTATGGACTTGTAGACGAGGAGCGTAAGATAAATATTAATACAGCCCCTTTTGAAGTGCTTAAACGGTTTTTTGAAACAGTAGCAGGTATTAGCTCTCAGAAGGCCAGGGAGATAGCATCATCAATTATTGATTGGAGGGATAAAGATGATGAACCGGAAGATGATGGAGCAGAGACTAGTTATTATTCTAATTTAAGGCCGGGGTATCCTTGCAAGAATTCCAATTTTGAGTCGTTAGAGGAACTTCTTTTGGTAAAAGGCATGGACCGTGATATATTTGGCAAAGTAAGAGATAGATTGACTATATTTGGTACGGGTGCGGTGAACGTCAATACTGCCGATATGTTGGTGTTAGAGAGTTTAGGGATGAGTGATAGTCTTGTTGAGAAGTTGATTCATTTTCGTAATGGCGAAGATGGCTTGCCTGCAACGAAAGATGATAATGTTTTTAAGAGTCCATCTACTATATCAAGTACATTAAGTAGGGAAGAAGGGTTGGATATAAATGAATTATCACAATTGCAAACTGTCGTTTCTGCAAATTTATTATGTGTACGGTCAAATTATTTTTCATGTCATAGTTTTGGCATGATAGATAATGTTGATACATGTCTTAGGATTGATGCTGTTTTTGATCGTAATGAGCATATAAAGTTTTGGAGGGAGGTTTTGTTATCTGAGACGGATCTTCAATAAGCGTTGAGAGAATAATTAGAATAATAAAATAATTGTTATATTTGTTTAACTATTGTAGAATACGCATATATTATAAATTTGATTTAAACTAGGGAAATGAAGAGTTATACAAGAACAACCAAAAAGAAGATAGGGGAGCTTCTGATAGAGAGGGGTGTTATTACCCATGAGCAGTTAAATAATGCCCTAGAATATTGGAAGAGGCAGGGGGGGCTTATAGGAGAGGTTTTGGTTGAGTTGAAGTTTTGTACTGAGAAGGATATTGCTCAGGCACTGACATGTCAGTATGGTTTTCCGTATCTTCCGTTAGCAAATTATGAAATAGATCCGGAAGTAATAGGTTCTGTGCCTAAGAACTTATGCCAGCAGTATTGTCTTGTTCCAATTGATAAGATTGGTAAAAGTCTTACTTTGGCTATGTCGAATCCTTTAAATATGCAGGCGGTAGAGGATGTGGAGGTGATTACTGGCTGTATTGTTCAGGTGTTTGTTGCCACTGCTACAGAGATAAGACAGGCTATAGATAAATATTATATATGATAAGTTTTGTTATAATTTTAGTTATTATTTAAAATTAGGAACAACTACTTAATTGCCTACCATAAAAAATCATAATGGCATCTTTAAACGATCGCTTAAAAGCTATATTTATTCGTGATGGTATTATATCTTCTGAGGACCTGAGTCGTGCATTGGATGAGCAGGCTAAGACAGGAGAAGAACTTGGGAAGATTCTCTTGAAGATGAAATTAGTAGATGAGGATACTCTCAGACAGGTATTGAGTGAGGGACTTGGTATCCCTATTATCAAGGTTTCCTGTGTTAAATTGGACTCTTCTATAATAAAAATTATCCCCTCTAAGGTGTGTCGTAATTATCAGCTTGTGCCCATTTCTCTTATAGGGGAGCATTTGACTGTGGCGATGGCTGACCCTCTTAATATTTTTGCAATAGACAATTTAAAAGCACTTACAGGATATTCAATAATTCCTGTCATTAGCTCCCCTAAGGAAATAGAGGCTGTTTTGGATAGTTATTATAAGCAAGAGCAAGCTTCTGATGAAAAAACGGAAACATTCGATGAGATCATGCAGGATATTAGGGATACAGAGGATCTTGAATTGGTTAAGGATATAGATTCTTCTCAAAGTCAAGAAATAGTGGAGGAGTTAACAGAGGAAGCACCTATAATTAAATTGGCAGATACAATTATCAAACAGGCAGTTATGGCAGGAGCAAGTGATGTATTTATAGAGCCGCTAGAGAAGTCTATGCGTATCAGATACCGTGTGGACGGTGTGATACGGGAAATAGACCGAATGGCGAAAGTCCTTCTTTCCCCTCTTATTTCGAGGTTTAAGGTAATATCGAATTTGGATATCTCTGAACACAGGATCCCACAGGATGGAAGGTTTAAGATGATTATTTCAGGGGATCATGAAGTTGATTTTAGAGTTAATGTCCTCCCTACCGTTTTGGGCGAAAAGATTGTATTACGAGTGCTTGATCAAGATAGTTCAGTGCTTAATATAGATAAATTAGGGTTTGAACCAGAATCTATGAAACGACTTAAGGAGTGTGTAGTAAAACCACATGGTATGATTTTAACCTGTGGCCCAACAGGTAGTGGTAAGACCACTACTCTATATTCTATTCTTAAGTTTGTAGATTCCCCGGAGAAAAATATCGTTACAGTAGAGGATCCTGTTGAATATGAGATGCCAGGGCTTAATCAGGTAAATATAAAATCTTCTATGGGGTTAACCTTCCCTGTATGTTTACGTTCGATTTTAAGGCAGGACCCTGATATAATTATGATAGGTGAGATACGGGATTCAGAGACATTAGATATAGCTGTAAAGGCAGCACTTACAGGACATTTGGTTTTAAGTTCATTGCATACGACAACAGCGGCAGGCTCGGTTATACGTATGATGAATATGGGAATAGAACCTTTTCTTATATGTTCATCTGTACTTGCTATTGTTGCCCAGAGGCTTTTAAGGCGGATATGTCCTAAATGTAAAGAACTATATAATGTGCCGGAAGATATCGCTAAAAGGATAGGCATTGCACAATATTTAAAGGAAGGCGATATCCAATTTTATAAAGGCAGAGGATGTGATGAATGTTTTAATACAGGATATAAAGGGCGGGTAGGCATTACTGAAATTTGTGTTTTATCTGCACGAATAAAAGAATATATATTACAAAGGGCAGGTGAATTTGAGATTAAACAAGTAGCTCGTGCGGAGGGTATGAAGACTATGCGGGAGGATGGATTGGCTAAGGCTGCTAAAGGCTTGACAACTCTTGAGGAAGTCTTAAGGGTAACCGCTCCAGATGATCCACTTCATAGAGTTGAGGGATGAAAGTATCTTTTTATATTTTTTAACCTGATATTTAATCAGTTAAAAATTTATTTTTTATTATGGCGGAGACATTAAAAGATAAAATTATAAAGGCCCTGATTGCCTCAAAGCAATTGAAAGAAAAGGATATACAGGATGTCCAGAGACTTGCTGAACAGAAGGCAATAAGTTTTGATAAGGCATTGTTAGAGCGAGGGCTCATAAATGAGGAAGATTTGTTGAGTTTGCTAGTTCGTGAGCTTAATGTGCCTTTTATTAATCTTAAGAAATATAAGATAGATCCTTCTCTTCAAGAAATTATTCCAGAAAATGTTGCAAGGCAGTACCATATTGTCCCCTTATCGGCATTAGATAATACTATAACTATTGCTATGTCTGATCCATTAAATGTATTTGTTACGGATGATTTGCATAATATCACAGGTAAAGATATTGATGTGGTGATGAGTACAGATTCCGAGATATCTAAGACTATTGATAACTATTACGGTATCCCCACTGAGACAACTGTGACAGATATAAGCAAGGATATAAAAATAGATGATTTTGAGATTGTAAGTGATCATGACGAAACTGCAGATGATAATGTTGTTGATGAAAGTGAGCGAGCCCCTATTGTACGTATGGTCAACCTTATAGTAAAAGAGGCAGTAAAGCAGCGAGCTTCTGATATACATATAGAACCCATGGCAGATGCCGTGAGGGTTAGGTTTCGGGTTGATGGCGTCTTACATGATGTTTTAACAATACCTAAAGAAAATCAGAATGCAGTTATTGTGAGAATAAAAATTATGTCAAAATTGGATATTACTGTTAACCAGATTCCACAGGATGGTAGGTTTAAGATGCGTATATCAAATAAAGAGATTGATTTTCGTGTATCATTGTTGCCTACAACATTTGGGCAGAAGGTTGTTATGCGTGTGCTTGATAAAGGTAATCTTTCTGTTGGCCTAAGTGAACTTGGTATATCGGAGAATGCTTTGGCGATACTTCAGGAGGCCATCAGGAAGCCGTTTGGGATGATTTTAGTTACTGGCCCTACTGGGAGTGGAAAGTCCACTACTTTATATTCAATTATAAACGAGTTGAATACAGTGGACAAAAATATTATAACAGTAGAAGATCCGGTGGAATATTTGATAGAAGGTCTTACACAGATACAGACCAGGCCAGAAATAGGTTTAACTTTTGCAGAGGGCTTGCGTGCTATATTACGGCAGAGTCCAGATATTGTCATGGTAGGAGAAATAAGGGATAATGAGACTGCAGATATAGCAATTAAGGCATCACTTACAGGACAATTAGTTTTTTCTACTTTGCATACAAATGATGCTGCCGGTGCTTTGACTAGGTTGATAGACATGCAGGTAGAGCCATTTCTTGTGGCATCAAGTATTGTATGTATTAGTGCACAGAGATTGTGTCGAAGAATATGCCCCCATTGCAAACAAGAGAGAAAAGATACAGACCTAATATTAGAGAAATTGAATCTAACAGATAAATTTAAATCGGGGATAACTTTATATAAGGGGGAAGGCTGTGATGTTTGTCGTAATACTGGATATCTAGGAAGGATGTGTGTTACAGAAGTGTTAGATGTAGATGACGAAATTAGAAATCTTTTATTAAGAGGAAAGTCTTCAGACGAAATAAAAGGATATGCACGTAAAAATAAAGAAATGGCTACTTTATGGGATGATGCGATGTCTAAATGTATAGCAGGGTTTACAACACTAGAAGAGGTTATACGTGTTACAGCAGATGAATAATATTTATTTAGGAGAGACTGGATGGCCACTTTTAAATATACAGCTAAAAATAACGAGGCTAAGACTATAATTGGTAAAATAGCAGCTGAAAGTAAGTCTGCTGTTGTAGAAGAACTCAGAAAGAGGAATCTTATTATTATATCTGTAGAAGAGCTAAAAGGCGCTTCAGCAAAGGGGGGTGAGGGTAGCCTATTTAAGAATAAGAAGATTAAACCGGATGAGATAGTTATATTTTGTAGGCAATTGGCTACTATGATAGAGGCAGGTATTCCTATTGTACAGGCCTTAGATGCGTTACGTGAGCAGATTAACCATCCGGTGTTTAAAAAAGTGCTTAACAATGTGCATGATGATATTCAAACAGGCAGCAGTCTTTCAGCTGCTTTTGCTAAATATCCTCGGGTATTTGATGTGTTTTTTGTAAATATGGTGAAGGTTGGGGAGACAGGAGGAGTATTACATATAGTCTTAGATCGAGTTGCTGCTTATATGGAGAAAAGCCTTAAGTTAAAACGTAAGGTACAATCTGCTATGATGTATCCGGCAGTTGTAGTGTCTATGGCTATTCTTATAACGGTAGGACTCTTGGTAAAGGTTGTTCCTACTTTTGCTCAAATATATAGTTCATTTGATCAAGAGTTGCCAGTTATGACAAAACTACTTATTACTATAAGCGATGTCTTGAAACGGCAACTTTTGTTTTTTGTAGGAGGCATTAGTATAGTTGTATTTGGATTAAGAAAATGGTATAAGACAGATAAAGGGGCGTTAGCGATAGATAGCGCGATACTTAAACTTCCATTATTTGGTGAGCTTTTACGTAAAGTAGCTATAAGTAGATTTTGCCGGACTCTAGCTACATTACTACAGAGCGGTGTCCCAATATTAGAATCATTTGACATCCTTTTAAGAACTATAGGAAATAGACTTTTAGAGAATGTGGTGGAAGAGGTAAAAAATAGTGTCCGTGAGGGGGAAAGTCTTGCAGCCCCACTAGCAAAGAGTCCAGTGTTTCCTTCCATGGTGACACGTATGATAGCTATAGGCGAAAAATCAGGGCAGTTGGATAAGATGCTTCTTAAGATAGCAGAGTTTTACGATGATCAGGTGGATGCGGCAGTAGAGGGTCTTACCAGTATCATAGAACCCCTTATAATAGGAGTGCTTGGTATCATGATAGGTTTTATTGTAATAGCTTTATTTATGCCTATAATGAATATTACTAGTCTGATAAAATAAAAAGGAAGATAAGATGTCTATAATAAGAAATAAAATATATAGAAGAAATAGAAATATTTTCGCTTTTTTATTTATAAAGGGTATAAAAAGAATTTATTTTATGTCGGTTGTTTGTATCGTTGTTTTTTCATGGAGCACATCTTCCTTTTCTCAAATTTCAAGGCATCATGTTTCTATTATGGCTCTTTTAGAACAGAGTCTACGGAGTCTTAAGGAGAGTGCCGATAAGGTAAAGCAGCGTAATAAATGGCTCTCTACGAAAATAAAAATATTTCAAGAGCAGATAGATAATTTAAAAAAAAGATATGACAAACTTTTGCAAGAGAAAGAAATTCTCATAAAAGAGAAGAATAAACTTTCAAGTTATCTGTCTGATAAATTAGAAGAAAGTAATTCTTTAGAAAAGAAGTTACCAACAGTAAATCAAAATGTTTCTGGGTTAGACAAAGAAAGATTATCTCTGATAGCTAAGATAAATGCTAATCAACAACAGATTGATAAGTTAAAAAAACAAGCGAAGAAATTGCAAGAGGATGTTGAAACAATAAAAAAGGAAATAAAAATTCTTTCTTCAGATGAAAATAATAAATTTATAGAAGAAAAGCAACGACTTATTGAGTCTATAGAGAAAAGAAAAAAGAATACAATTTCACTAAAAAGAGAAAAACAATTAATTTGTAGGAAATATGCTGTTCCTTTAAGAGAGCTTGATGACCTAGAGGGAGAAAATAAGATATTAAAGAACACTCTTGCTGAATTGGAGAAGGAATATAAAACAGCATTAGACGATGAAAAAATTTTACAGTCACAGATAAAGGCTTTACGAGAGACAAATAATGTTAGTTTGTCAAAGATAGAGATGGAAATTGAAAAATTAAGAACACGAAAACGTGAATTAAATGAATTAATAACAAAACTAAAAAAAAAGATAGAGGAGACAGAAAATCTTGTAAGTGTAGGCGAGGATGTGGATAGTCTTAAAAAGAATTTATCTATTATTCATAATGAAAATAAGACTTTAAAAAAAGAACTATTAGAAATACAAAAATAGATGAAAATTCAGTAGATCATGCAACTGATTGAATACAAAATTATTAAAGGATTTTTTATTAGTTTATTATTTGTGTTATTGTTTTAGGGACATTTTTAATATATTACAAATTTTTAGATTATGATCTAGGGGGCTTGATTTTTATGTTATAGGTGATGACATTGACAACATTGATATAGCATGTTATACTTTCAATGGACAATTAACAGAATTAACGAAAAAGGTAAACCATTCGTAAGGGTGGGACACAAAGCTATAGGGCCCTGAAATAATTATCTTCAGGGTAGCCAGTTGCCGTAAAAATAAAAGAAGTTGAAGTATTATGCCTATCCCTATGAGTGGGATAGGCTTTTTTTGTTTACTTGTGACTATGATTAAATTTAGCAGGGAAGGAGGTGAAATAAAAAATATTTGCTGGATCATAGTTCAAGATAGAAGAGTAATTAAAAATAAATAAAAAATAGGAACCGCATAATTTAGAGATAATTATAGGGTTCTGTAATAATAATTTTTAATTAGATAATAATGAAAAATGCTAGAAAGACATCTTTATTGAGCGGTTCCGATACTAAAGGATGATTAATTATTCTTTGGTAAAGGAAAGGAGAAAGAGGATGAGATTAAAAGAGAAATCAGGTTTTACCTTAGTAGAGATTATGATTGTTGTAGCTATTATTGCTGTCTTAGCAATGATAGCAATTCCCGGGTTGTTAAGGGCAAAGGTAGCATCCAACGATTCTATTGCTAAGAGTACCTTACGTACTATATCAACAGCAGCAGAATCATATTCTACAGCAAATAATGGTCAATATCCTACAGCAGAGTCTGATCTTACTGATGCAACTCCAGCTTATTTAACAGAATCATATTGTGGAACTACAAAGGCAGGATTTCAGATTACATGTCAATGGGATGCTGGCGGCTATACTATAACTGCTACACCAGTTAATAAAGGGGTTACAGGTTCTCAGACATTTCAGATTACAACAGGTGGTGTATGGTTAAATTAATAAGTTAATTATTAAAGTATTGTTAAAGGTAGGGGCTGTTTATATACAGCCCCTTTTTTATTAAAAGGATCAGATTATAATGATTTTTTGTCATGTTAAGTTTTTTAATAAGTTAATGTTATATTATTAAAGGTATGGTAAAATTTGCATAGATAAAAATATTATATGTAAATTTTTAGAATATATGGAGTGTGAGTATGTGTATAATACGAGAGGAAAAAGCATTTACTCTTGTAGAGATTATGATAGTTATTTCTATTATTGCCTTATTGGCTAGTGTGGCAATTCCAGGTCTATTAAGGGCATATAAGGAGTCTAATGATGCCCTTGCCAAAAATACTTTAAGGACAATATCTGTGGCGGCAGAGACGTATTTTACAGCACATAACAGTTATCCTAGAAGTGAGGATGCTCTTACTGAATCGGATCCCCCCTATTTAATGGACAGTTATTGTGATAAGGAGATTATGGGGTTTTTATATACATGTGATTGGGGGAATGGTAATTTTTATACTATCACAGCCACCCCAGTAAGACCTGGTATATCAGGTTCAGCAGTATTTTCTATTTCTACTGGTGGGATAACAAGTTGGTAATTAAAGAGGTATATTTAAGGAAATTGGGTCGATAGGTATAATATTATGGCTAATTTAATGGTTAATTATTTTACTACGATAAAAAAGCTAGTTATGGGAGAACAGGGGACAGTGTCTGTTGGTATTGATATTGGTGCAGGTGATTGCAAAATGGTAGAGCTTGCATTTTCAGGAGAAGATTTCAAACTAATTAATTGGGCCATGGAACCTATTCATGATAAGGATATTTCCTCAGCGGTTAAGACTATCATGAGCAAATTAACGCAGCCATGTAAAAGAATTTATACTTCTGTGTTTGGCAAGGGGACGTTAATACGTTATCTTGATATGCCTAATATGTCGTTAGATGAATTAAAAAAATCGTTCTCTATAGAAGCAGATAAATATTTCCCTTTTTCTTTGGATGAGGTTTATATTGATTGTTGTATAATTAGCCCTGGGGATAATAGAAAACAGATGTATGTTATGGCCGCAGCAGCTAAAAAGGAGATAGTAGATAGACGAGTTGAAATGCTTCAGAGTTTGGGATTGTCTCCTGATTTTATCGGAATTAATTCTGTAGCTATTGCTAATGTGGTTAATATATTAGGTGTGGATACTGATGATGAAGAAAGCAAACGCAAGGATGCAGCATTTGCTATACTTGATATGGGGGCTTCTATGAGTAGTTTGATTGTTTTAGTGGACAGGATGCCTTGGTTTATAAGAGACATATTTATTGGCGGGGATGAATTAACTAAAAGGATTAGTAATGCTTTGGGAATAAGTTTTCATGAGGCAGAGAGATTAAAGAAGTCGCCGGGTGAAAAACGAGAACAAATAGTAAATGCTTCCGAAGCAGCTATATTAAATTTTGTTCAGGAGTTAACTTTATCTTTTAATTACTTCTCGAGGGAAAAAAATAAGACCGTTACGAAATTATTTTTGACAGGTGGGGGATGTATGTTAGATGGTATTTGTTCTGCCTTTGAGAGACATCTTGAGGTTAAAGTTCAAATATGGAATCCATTGGATAAGATAGATATATCAGAGAATATATTGTCAGAAGATATTAATCTATTGGCTCCTAAAATAGGAGTAGCATTAGGACTTGCCCTTTACGATTATGATTGATATTAATTTAGCGCCTCCTGATTTAAGGAGAAAACCAAAACGAAGGATTTTGCCGAAGGGCTTTCATGTCCCGCCAGAGGTGATTATAGGTGGTGGTGGAGGGCTTCTTCTTTTTTTAATAGCTATACATATTTTTATAATATTTAAGCATATTTCTCTTAAAAAAAGGTATATGCAAACTAAAAAGGAGTGGGAATCTATTCAGCCTTCCAAAAAGAAGGTGGATAAAATTATATCCGAAATACGGAAATTACAGTCTATTAAGCAGGATGTAGATAAATTAATAGATGCTGACAGGATATTGTGGGCGAAAAAATTAAATATAATTAGTGATAGCCTTCCACGTGGTGTATGGTTAAGGCATATTGCTTTTGAAGACGGAAAGACATTTACTATTGAAGGGAGCGCTATTTCAAGGCAACAGAATCAGATTGTTGCTATCCATGAATTTACACACAATCTCAGACAACAGGATGCTTTTTTAAAACATTTTCAAGAGATGGATATAGATTCTATTACGCGCAGGCAAATTAATGGTACTGAATTGGTCGATTTTTCTATTGTTGCTAGTTTGAAACAAGAATTTAGGCCGATAGATAAACAAGAAATAAAGGGACAAAAAGATAAAAAGAATAATAAGAAAAAAAAGAAAAGCCGTTCCCGAAGGAAGAAAAAACATGGCAGAAAAAAGTAATGTAGCAGACAAAATTGTCGAACTATTAGAGAATTTGGATGCTAGGAGCCGCTATATACTGTTTGTAGGAGTTCTTTTCTGTCTGCTATCAGTATATTATTTGCTTTTTATGCAACCACATGTGAATGGATTGATAGCGCTTTCTTCAAAGATTAAGAGCAGGTCACATGAAATTAGGCGAGCAAAGATTGATATTAATAATTTTGCATCGTATAAGAAAAAATTAGAGTCTCTCCAAAAAAAGCTTAAGCTGGAGTTATCAGGTATTAAGGCAAAAGAAGATCTTAATTTAGTTACAGAATATATCTCTATAATAGCAGAAGAGAATAATGTCAGGATAGAAAGGATTACAGGAGATAGTAATTCAGCAGAGGTTTTGTTGGAGTCAGGGGGTAAGAGATATTTTTCCGTGCCAGTTTTAATTCAAGCGAGTGCTGGTTATCATGACTTTGGGAGGTTCCTTGCAAAAATAGAAGATGGAGATATATTGTTGAAGGTAGATTCATTTTCTATAACAGCAGGAAATGATAAATCTAATCGACATAATATTATTTTAACATTATTTGCAGTTGTTTATGAAAAAGTATAAAATAAAAAAATATATTTAAATTATTAATAATTATTATGATATTGGATTTTAGATGCCATATAGCTCAATTGGGGAGGAAAGGACAATTCTTATATAGCGAATGGTCCCTGTATTTGTTTTTATGTATGTGGGTGTTTGTTTTAATGGTAGGGAACTCTTTCGGAGAAGAAAATGTTTTAAATAAGATTTCTGAAGGGAGAGGGCAACGACATTTTGTTTATGATGATCATGGCAAACGAGATCCTTTTTTACCATTGGTAGACAGTAATGGCATTATTATAACTTATGAAGATAATTTGTTACTAACTGATTTGGTGCTTGAGGGGATTGTGTTGGGGGTAGATGATAACGCCAATCTTGCGATTATTAATGGTAAGGTTTTGAAAAAGGGTGATAAGATAGGGCCATTTGTTGTTTTGCATATCTCTGCTAAATCTGTATTACTGGGAAAGGGAAAACAAAAATTTGATTTAAAGTTAAAAAAGGGAGAATAAGATGTTAAAAAAGCTCTTTGTTTTGAGTATGGTTTTTGATTTTATGGTTTCCGTTTCCTTAGGATATACCCAACAGACAGCTGTTTTACGGAAGGATAAGAAAAATACTTCGACTGAAGAGTCGCAACAAGATTTGGCTAAAAAGGAAGGATATGTTAGTCTTGATTTACGGGATGCAGATATTCGTAATGTATTTAAAATATTATCGTTAAAGAGTGGAGTGAATATAGTGGCTAGCCCCGAGGTTACCGGACTTATTACCATAAAATTAGAGAATGTTCCATGGGATCAGGCCTTGGATGTTATTCTTAAAACACATGGATATGCTTATGAAAAAAAAGGGAATATTATTTTAGTTATGACAGTAAAGGAGATGAAAAAAAGCAGAGAAGATGCTGCTATATTAGCGGAGCAGGAACCCCTTGAGACCCAGACATTTACACTCAATTTTGCAAAGGCTTCAGATATTATCTCTTCTATAGATAAGATTAAATCTGAACGAGGGAATGTTAATTATGATGAAAGGACAAATACTCTGATTGTTACAGATACAAAACGTAAACTTCAACTTATAGCGTCTGTTATTAAGAAATTGGATACTGTAACTCCACAGGTATTGATTGAGGCAAAAATAATGCAAACGGATTTAAATGATTCAGAGAATTTAGGAATAGATTGGACAGCTAGGGTTACCTTATCCGGGGCACAGAGGCCTACAGTATGGCCGTTTACTAAATCCTCCGACAATAAATATATACCAGATCCTTTTGTTGGGCCAGATACTACTGAAGGTAGTTCAAATACCGAATTTACATATGGTACCTTAAATTTTACTCAACTGCAGGCAGTACTTGAAATGTTGAAATCCAGGACGGATACAAATATTTTATCAAACCCCAAAATAGTGACCTTGGACAACCAGCAGGCTAATATTAAAGTGGCCGTGGATTACCCTATCCCGGAGTTTGAGCCTAATAAAGAGACCGGAGAATTGAAGAGGGTGGGAGTAAGTTATAGACCTGTAGGGATAACCTTTCAGGTTACCCCTCATGTTAATAATGCAGGTTATGTTACTCTTGATTTGATTCCTGAGGTATCCGAGACGGCAGGTTCGGTAGCATTTGAAAATATAATGATTCCATTAGTTAATACGGAGAGGGCTGAGACGCGTGTTATGATTAAAGATGGGGATACTCTTGTTATCGGGGGGCTTATTACGAGTAAAAAGATAAAAGTAAAGAAAAAATTTCCATTATTAGGAAGTATCCCTGTTTTAGGACTTATTTTTCAAAAAACAGAAAATTCTGTAGCTAAAAAAGATTTAATAGTGTTTATTACCCCCCATATAGTTACCCCCAAGTTGCCAACGGATACAAAGTAGGACTGTTGTTTATAATTAATATGTATTTGTTTATGTAGCTGTGGTAATAATGGATAGTTTGTGATCTCTACAGGATAAAAGGTCTAAGAGAAAAATTTGGGGATTTATTAACTTAGTTAATAAGAAATAATATTGTCTGCGGGCTAGGAATATATATTGAAATCTATTATTATAATAATATTAGATTAGGAAAGTTAGATGATATTTTATTTTTAATTTCAGAACAGTTTAAATTTATTTTAAGTTAATTTAGAAGGTATGTATGTTATATATTATAAGATAATTTCTATTTAATATGTAAAAGGGGAAAAGTGGTGCCAAGAGAAATATTAATTCAGCTAGGGAAAAATGAACGACGGGTAGCTATCATAGAAAATGGGAGGATAGAGGATTTCCATATAGAAGTGGATAGTTGCCAGTCTTTATTAGGGAATATTTATAAAGGGAGAGTAGAGTCTATTTTGCCTTCTATAAATGCGGCTTTTGTTAATATAGGTGAAGAAAAAAACGGATTTTTGTATCTTACAGATGCCGTTAGTCCTTTTGTTGAAGAAGACATATCCACACCCAGGAGGCTTCTTAACAAGATTTTGGGAAGGAGAGGATCGGTTAAGGTTAATAAAGGAATAAGGTCCAAAAATAAGGAAAATCCAGATGGCCAGAATATTCCGTTAACAGTAGGACAAGAGATACTTGTTCAGGTTGTTAAAGACCCTTTTGGGGATAAAGGAGCAAGGCTTACTACACATATAACTTTACCTGGTAGGTTTATTGTATATATGCCTTTAGATAAACATACTGGGGTTTCTAAAAAGATAGAAGACGTGGAAGAACGGCAACGGCTTCGGGAGATAGCAAAGAGTTTTTCATTCGCAACTGCAGGAGGATTTATTATTAGAACTGTAGCTCAGAAGAAAGGTAAACGTGAACTTACCAGAGAGGCTAAGTTTTTGTATAAACGATGGCAACAGATATGTAAGAATTCCGAGAAGGCAAACGCACCCGCATTAATAGGTGCTGATGGGGATTTGACGTGGAAAATAGTTAGAGATTATCTTACCGAGAAGGTAGATAAGTTAATTATTGACTCAGAGGAAGAGTATGTACGTATACAAAAATATGTTGAAAATCTTATTGGCAAACAGATGGTCAGTAAAATTCACTATTATAAAGGTAGATTGCCTTTATTTGATGCTAAGAATGTCTCTGATGAATTGAAAAAAATTTATGATACACATGTATACTGTAAATCAGGGGCATATATTGTGATTGAGAGAACAGAAGGATTGACTGTAGTTGATGTAAATAGTGGGAAATTTAAACCCAAGGCAAGTCCGGAGGATGCTGCCTTTATGGTAAATATGGAAGTAATTCCTGAGATAGCCAGACAACTTCGTTTGAGGGATTTGGGAGGTATTATTGTAATTGATTTTATAGATATGGCAAAGGCAGAACATAATAGAAGGGTATTTGAGGCATTACAGCGTGCTTTATCTAAAGATAGGGCCAAGACAGAGGTCTATAGAATATCTCCTTTAGGATTGGTTGAGATGACAAGGGCGAGGACAGGTAAAGCTATAGAGTCTATTTATTTTAATGAATGCCCTTATTGTAAAGGAAGGGGTAGAGTTCGAGCAGTAAATTAAAAATATTGGTTTTTTTATAAAGATATGTTATTATTTAAGTCTTTAATTAATGATATTTTATTATAAAAAGGTGAATAAATATGATGGAGTAAAATTTATAATGGGTAAAATTGTGAAATAGGGTTAATATATATTTTTTAAGGAGGTAAAAGATGTTTGCAGTTGTAGAGGTTGGTTCTTTTCAGTTTAAGGTCAGTGAAGGAGATGTGATTAGCGCTAACAGGATTCAAGGTAAAGAAGGTGATGATATTGTTCTGGATAAGGTGTTATTATTTGCGGATGGTGAGGATATTCGTGTAGGTAGGCCATATGTTGAGGGTGTAAAGGTTATGGCAAAAATAACTAGTCATTTTCTTGATAAAAAGGTAGTCGCATTTAAATATCGTAGAAGGAAGGATTCTGCAACAAAGAAAGGGCATAGGCAAAAGCTTACCGCTCTTAATATTATTAAGATACAGGGGTAGTGCCTGTTATATGATATTTGTAGATGAGGCCAAGATTTATGTAGAAGCAGGTAGCGGCGGTAAGGGATGTGAGAGCTATTATCGAGAGAAATATATGCGTTATCCCCGTCCAGATGGAGGAGATGGCGGTAAAGGTGGAGATGTTGTTTTCATCGCTGATAGATCTATACAGACTTTGTTGGATTTTAGATTTAAGCAGCATTATAAGGCACAGAAAGGAGGGAATGCCAGCAGTAAAGGTAAAAAAGGTAGAGATGGTAAGGATTGTGTTATTCGGGTCCCTGTAGGAACTATTTTACGCGATTATGATACAGGACTTTTAATAAAGGACCTTAATACAGATAAGCAATCAGTAACTGTTGCAAGAGGTGGCAAAGGAGGTATAGGTAATGCAAATAACAAGACAGTAGTTGCTCCGGGTAAGGGAGAGAAAAGGACGATTAGTTTAGAGTTAAAACTGATTGCTGATGTAGGAATTATTGGTTGTCCGAATGCTGGCAAGTCAACTCTTATTTCTGCTATGTCACGTGTGACCTCTAAAATAGGCAACTATCCATTTACTACAAAGTACCCTGTTCTTGGGGTGGTATCCGATGGAGATTTTAGTTTTATTATGACAGATTTACCTGGGCTAATAAAAGATGCCCATAAAGGCAGGGGATTGGGGCTAAGATTTTTACGACATGCAGAGCGGACGAGACTTCTTTTACATGTTATAGACATGGCAGCAACAGATGGAAGAGATCCATTAACTGATTATGAGCAGATAGTCCGTGAACTAGAAGAATATAGCGAAGAGGTTAGTTTTAAAAACAAGATTATTGTTGCGAATAAAATGGATATTCCTCAGGCCCGAATAAATCTTGCAAGGTTTAAAAGAAAGTATAATGAAAAGGTCTTTGCCATATCAGCTATGGAGAAGAGGGGGTTAAAACCACTTTTAAAAGAGATAAAAAATTTTTTGTCTTAATACTGGTATTTGTTTTTTAATTTGACTATATATACAACATGAGAATCTGTCTGAAATTCGTAAACGAGAGAGACTATGTTGAGGAAATTTCCTAGGCCGTTAAAACGTATTGTAGTAAAAATAGGTTCTGCAGCTATTGCAGATGAGAATTTTCTTCCGAATAGACGGTGGTTACGCTCTTTAATCAAGCAGATAGCTTTTACGCATAGTCAGGGTATAGAGATTGTTGTTGTAAGTTCGGGTGCTATTGTTTTGGGGATAGGAGAGTTAAGAGAAAGGCATATAATTAAAAATGATGTGGCGTCTTTACAGGCATTTGCAGCTGTTGGTCAAACGGTTTTGATGAGAGCATACTCTGAATTATTTAAACGTAAAAATTTGCATTGTGCTCAGGTTCTTTTGACATGGGACGATTTTGATAATCGTAAGAGGAATAATAATGCAAAAAAAACCTTGTTGTCTATTTTGGAAAAGGGCGTTATTCCAATAGTTAATGAAAATGACACTATAGCTATAGATGAGATACGATTTGGAGATAATGATAGGCTTTCGGCCTTTGTTGCAAGTCTGCTACATGCAGATTTGTTGATTATTCTTTCAGATGTAGAAGGGTTATATGAACTAAAGGATGGTGAAAGGCATGTTTTAAGTGAAGTAAAAGAGATAACTGCAGAGATTGAGCGTATTGCTGGCGGTCCTATGAAAGGTAAGATGTCAAAGGGCGGAATGGCGGCTAAGTTGGATGCTATAAAGATAGCAGCTCATGCAAGGATACCATGTATAGTTGCTAGTAGTATGGTCCGTGATGTGTTGACAAGGATAATCACAGGCGAACATATAGGTACGTATTTTGTAGAGAAACAGGATAAGATACTTGCAAGAAAGCATTGGATAGCATTTCAAGCAAAGGTTAAAGGTAAGGTTGTGATAGATGATGGGGCAAAGGATGCATTGGTTAATAAAGGTAAAAGTCTTCTTTTGCCCGGTATTATTTCATGGGATGGATATTTTAAAAAAGGAGATGTAGTATCAGTTTTTGATAAAGATGGTATAGAGATAGCCAGAGGAGTAATAAATTATTCTGTAGCTGAACTAAATAAGATAGAAGATAAAAAAGGTCGCCAAGAATTAATTCATAGAAATAATCTTTTGTTAATGGGGAAATAGTATGGTATCTGAATCTATGATAATAAAAAAGGTTAAGGCTGCAAAGGCAGCTGCTGAGAAGATGGTTACAGTGGATTCCGCACAAAAGAATACTCTTCTGCGCAGAATGAGCCGTGCTTTAAAAAAGAATGCAGAGTATCTTATACAAGAGAACCGAAAAGACATTGCATTTGCTGAAAAACAAGGATATTCATCTGCGTTGATAGATAGGCTTAGGTTAAATGATGCAAGGATTAAGGCTATGGCTGAATGTCTTAATGAAACAGCAGCACTTGATGATCCTGTTGGAGAACAGATAGCCTCTTTTAAAAGACCTAATGGATTACTTATTAAAAAAGTTAGGGTCCCTATAGGAGTTATTGGGATTATTTATGAATCCAGGCCTAATGTTACTAGTGATTGTATTGGTTTATGTATAAAATCGGGCAATGCAGTTGTGCTGAAAGGTGGTAAAGAAGCCTCTTTTTCTAATAAAGCGATATTTTTAGTTTTAAGAGAAGAAATTTTATCTTCTAAGTTGCCAGCCGGATGTATACAATTGATGCCATCTACGGATAGAGAGTCGGTTGGTTTTCTTTTAAAACAGGATAAGTACGTGGATATGATTATTCCAAGAGGAGGCGAAGGGCTTATTCGTTTTGTTTCTCAGAATTCGACTATTCCAGTTATTAAACATTATAAAGGTATTTGTCATACATATGTTAGTGATAAGGCAGATTTATCTATGGCCGCATCTATTTGTTTTAATGCAAAGGTACAGAGACCAGGAGTATGTAATGCAATGGAAACGATGTTGGTCCATAGCAAGATAGCAGATAGGTTTTTACCTGAGATGATTAAGCAATTTCAAGAGGCGGGTGTAGAGATAAGGGGATGTATGAGGACAAGAAAGATTGTTAAAAAAGGAGTAAAACGTGCATTGGCAAAAGATTGGGATGAGGAGTATCTTGATCTTGTTTTGTCAGTGAAGGTAGTAGACTCCTTGCAAGAGGCAGTTGATCATATTAATACCCATGGCTCTCACCATTCTGATGCTATTATTACTAGAGATAAAAGAGAGGCAGAAGTGTTTTTGCAGTCAGTAGATTCATCCTCTGTATATGTAAATGCCTCTACGAGATTTACAGATGGGTATCAGTTTGGATTTGGTGCTGAAATAGGTATTAGTACAGATAAATTGCATGCTCGAGGACCAATGGGATTAAGAGAATTGACTACTTATAAATATATTATCTATGGAAATGGTCAGATAAGACAATGACTCTGATGGTACAATTTAACTTTATTAAATTGTATCATCAGTAGAAGTTATTAAGGTATACTAGAATGAGGCGTATAGGGATATTAGGTGGGACATTTAATCCTATTCATATAGGTCATCTTGTTTCTGCGCAGTTTGTCAGTGAGAGATTGAAACTGGATAAGGTTATATTTATACCATCTTATCTTCCGCCTAATAAGAGTAGGAAGGCAGTTATTGATGCAGTACATAGATATAATATGGTAAAATTGGCAATTAAAGGGAATGATCTCTTTGATGTATCGGATTTTGAAATAAAAAAGAAAGGTGTTTCATATAGTATTGATACTCTGGAATTTTTTCATAAGAATTTTTCTTCTAAGATACGTCTTTTTTTTATAATAGGAACGGATAATATTGCTGGATTGCACACGTGGCATAGGATTGATGATATATTACGCTTAGCAACATTTGTGGCTGTGAGCCGACCGGGAACAGGTTCTTTGAGGGGGAAGATAGATGTAAGAAGAGTTGATATCCCTGTATTAGATATATCTTCTTCATTTATACGTAAGAGGATTGCTTCGGGTAAAACTGTAAGGTATCTTATCCCGGATGCAGTGATTCGATATATCCAAAGACATAAGTTATATACTTCTAAAATTTAACATATTTAATTAATTTAGGATAAATTTAATTTTGGGCAATATTTAAGAAAGGAAGCATATGAATCTCAAAACTGTTAGTGCAAAAGATGTGATAAAATTTGGAACCGATGGCTGGAGGGGAGTTATCTCAGACACTTTTACATTTAGAAACGTTGCGATATTGGGACAAGCTATAAGTGAGTGGATAAATAAAGATCTGTCTGTTAGAAATTCGAATGGGAAGAGTGTTGCAGTTGGTTACGATACTCGATTTTTATCCAAAGAATATGCAGAGACTATCAGTTGTGTGTTTGCTGCAAATAATATTAAGGTGATCCTTTCTGATGCATATATACCAACCCCTACTTTAAGTTATAGGACAGCAAAGAAGAAATGTAATGCAGGCATAATGATATCAGCCAGTCATAATCCTGCAAAATTTAATGGTGTAAAAATTAAAACAGGAGATGGAGGAGGTGCTTCTGTAGAGATAACAAGGAAGGTAGAAGGCTATCTAGAGAAGAGACCGGTAAAGATATTAGATTTTGTTCAGGCTCAGAAGGAAAAGAAGATAATTGTGCAGGATTTTAAATCTGATTATCTTAAGTTTATTAGAAATTATCTTGATATGGGACGTATACGCAAATCAAGGTTTAAGGTGTTGACGGATGTTATGCATGGAAGTGGTGGTACACTTATGGCAGAGGCACTTAAAGGCACCTCGGTACGTATTTCCTTAATGCGTGAGGATGTAAATCCTTCTTTTGATGGAGGGAAACCAGAACCGGTCGTTGCATACCTTGGCGAGATATTGTCGAGGGTAAAGAAGGAAAAGTTTGATATAGGGCTTGTACTGGATGGGGATGCCGATAGAATAGCAGCCATAGATTCTGCTGGTAAATTTATACATCCGCAGAAGATACTTGGGTTGCTTATCTTACATTTGGTAAGGAATCGTGGCCGTAAAGGAGGTGTTGTAAAGACCATATGTGGAACCACCATGATTGATAATATTGCAAAGAAGTTAGGTCTTAAACTTTATGAGACTCCTGTAGGGTTTAAATATATTTCAGATATAATGGTTTCAGATAGGATTGTTGCAGGAGGGGAAGAGGCAGGTGGCATGGGTGTTCAGGATTATATCCCTGAAAGAGACGGGACTCTTGCAGGGTTGCTGCTTTTAGAGATGATGGTGTATTTGAAAAAGGATATCAGGCAGATTGTGGCTGATATGGAAAGAGAGTTTGGCCGGTATTATTATCAGAGAAGTGATTTAAGACTCAAAGAAGGGAGGTTTGACCCAGATAGAATTAAGGCAATAAAAACATTATTGGGTAAAAAGGTGGTTGATGTAAAGGATTTTGATGGTGTTAAATTGATATGTGAGGATGAAAGCTGGTTAATGTTAAGGCCATCTGGAACAGAGCCTCTGGTAAGGGCATATTCTGAGGCACGAACGCTTAAAAGGGCAAAAGAGTTGATTGCCTATGGTGAAACCTTATTACGAAAATAAGTGATTTTCTAATGTTTTATTGGTTTACGTGGTTTTTTGTAAAAGTTATAAGAGGATTATTTTTCCCTATACGCGTATACGGTATAGAACATATCCCGTCGAAGGGGGCTTTTATATTGGCCAGTAATCATAGGAGTTATCTGGACCCTATGATAATTCCTATACTTATAAAGAGACGGATAAGTTTTGTTGCTAAGAAGTCTTTATTCGATAATCGATTATTATCGTGGATTTTGACGCATTTAGAAGCATTCCCTATACGTCGAGGAACAGCTGATTTTCGTGCAATAAGGGAGATATTATCAAGACTAAAAAGGGGAATGCCTGTGCTTATATTCCCAGAAGGTACACGACTTGTTAGGCAGAGGAAACAAAAGGTGCAGGCAGGGATAGGAATGATAGTTGCAAAGAGTAGTGCACCTATAGTTCCGGTATATATAGATGGGTCAGATAAGGTGTTAGCTCCTGGTAGTAAATTCCCTAAACGGAAAAGAGTAATTGTGCGTTTTGGCAAACCATTTCATATAACAGAAACAGTAGGGAAATCATACCAGGAAATAGCAGAAGAGATTATGGGTTCCATCGAATCTCTTGCGAGATTTAGATAATAATTTCATTGACAAATTGGCATATTTTGCGATAATTATGTGCCCCTTGTTTTAGGTGGTAGAAAATAAAAGGAATGAGGTAAATTTATATGACAGAACAAATGTTATCTATGGAAGAATTATATAACGAAACCTTCAAAGATATTAGAGAGGGGGAGATTGTTAAAGGGTGTGTTGTATCGTTTAACAATAAAGAGGCAATAGTGGATATAGGTTTTAAATCAGAAGGTTTTGTTCCCCTGGAAGAGTTTCGAAATATGGATAAGATTGAGGAGGGATGTGAGATAGATGTATTGATAGAGTCAATAGAAGATGATGATGGTAGGGTTGTTCTTTCTAGATTAAAGGCAGAGAAATTAAAAGGTTGGATGAAGTTAGGTGATTCTATAAATGAAGGAGATGAGGTAGAAGGCCGTGTAATTAAGCAGGTTAAGGGGGGGTTTATTGTAGATATAGAAGGCGTTGAGGCATTTTTACCAATGTCTTTGTCTGCTTTTAAGGGAGTAGCAATAGATCAAATTATAGCAAATAAATTTAGATTTCAGGTTGCCAAATTGAATAAGGCTAAGAGGAATTTGATTCTTTCTCGTAGAGAAGTTGTCCAGAAGGAGAGACAGAGGATAAGAGAGAAGTTATGGAATGAATTAGAAAAAGGCCAAAAGAGAATGGGGACAATAAAAGGTATAACCGATTTTGGTGCCTTTATTGACCTTGGAGGGATAGATGGTCTTCTTCATATTACAGATATGAGTTGGACAAGAGTTAATCATCCGTCCGAGATTGTCTCTATTGGGGATAAGATAGAAGTGGTTATTTTAGATTTTGACAAAGAGAATTCCAAGGTATCTTTAGGGTTAAAGCAGATTACAGAAAATCCATGGAATGATATCTATGAAAAATATCCTACAGGGACAAAGATAAAGGGGAAGGTAGTAAATGTTATGCCTTATGGTGTATTTGTTGAGATAGAGAAGGGTATTGAAGGATTGTTGCATTCATCAGAGATAACATGGCAGAAGAAATTGGTTAATCCTCAGGAGATGTTTAAAGTTGGAGATGAGGTTGAGGTTCAGATTATTAACGTAGATAAAGATTCTAAGAGAATTTCTCTTAGCATGAAACAATTAGAGGCCAATCCTTGGTTAGAGGCAGCGGAAAAATATAAGGTCGGGTCAAAGGTGACAGGAAGGGTGAGAGGATTTACTGATTATGGCGCTTTTGTGGAATTGGATTCAGGGCTGGAAGGCATGATTCATATTTCTGATATGTCATGGACGAAAAAGATTAATCATCCTCAGGATGTACTTAAAAAGGGAGAAGAGGTAGGTGTTGTTGTTCTTGCTGTAGATCCAGAGAACCGTAAGATAAATTTAGGATTAAAACAGTTTACAGAAAATCCATGGCCTAAGATTGCAGAGAAATATCCTGTGGGCACAGAGGTGGATGCTGAGGTAGTATTAAATTCTAATTTTGGTGTATTTGTGAAATTAGACGATGAGGTCGAGGCCTTGGTGTATTCATCGGAGATAGATAAAGATAAAGCAGCAGCATTAAAACCAGGAGACAAGTTGAAGGTACGAATTATCAAAGTAGACGTAGAGCAGATGAAAATAGGGGTGGGTGCAAAACTTTAGTATGTGGATAAGATAAAGGTTCCCCTTCCTCATTTCTGTCACCCTTGTTGTTTGCTATCTATGTGCATGCCAAAGGTATTATTTAACAATTGAATGAGAGCTCTCATTGTCAGATTTTGACAGTGGGAAGATAGACTTAGTTGTGAGATGAATATAGTTGATGTAGTTGAGAAGATTTGCCGCGGAACAGCAGAGATTATTGATGTTCAATGGCTTGAAGATAAGTTACGAAGGGCTTCTGAAAAGGGGACTCCCCTTAGAATAAAGGCGGGATTTGATCCTACAGCACCTGATATTCATCTTGGGCATGTGGTCCTGCTTAGAAAATTAAGGCAGTTTCAGGATCTTGGGCATACAGTTTTTTTTCTTATAGGTGATTTTACCGCTCAGGTTGGAGATCCTACAGGGAAGGATCAGCTTCGTCCACGGCTAAGTAAGGAACAAATAGCGGAGAATGCAGAGACATATAAGGCTCAGGCGTTTAAGATACTTGATCCTCAAAAGACAGAAGTGGTTTTTAATAGTAGCTGGCTTAATAGACTGACAGCACAGGATATTTTGGAATTGACAGCACATTCTACTGTGGCGCAGATGCTGGCAAGGGCTGATTTTAAAAAACGGTATGAGTCGGGGAGAGAAATAAGTATCTTAGAATTTATCTATCCACTGCTTCAGGGATATGACTCTATATATTTGAAGGCAGATATTGAATTAGGAGGCTCAGATCAAAAGTTTAATCTTCTTATGGCTAGGGAGTTGCAAAAGGCATATGGACAGGAACCAGAGGTGCTTGTAATGACTCCTCTTTTAGAGGGGACAGATGGCGTGCAGAAAATGAGTAAATCACTTGGCAACTATGTGGGTATTAACGAGCCGCCATCTGAAATGTTTGGTAAGTTAATGTCGATAAGTGATGAATTGATGTTTAAGTATTTTGAATGTCTAACTGATCTCGACCTTAATAAAATAAAGAATATGCATCCTAAAGATGCGAAACTTAAATTAGCTGAGGATATAGTAGAGCAGTTTCATGGAATTGAATGTGCAAGAGAGGCGAGAGTAGAGTTTGAAAAGATTTTTTCCCAGAAAAGGTTGCCAGCAGATATACCAGAATATAAGCTAAAAACAGAGAGAGAAGAAACTGTTATTGATGTTATGATTAATTCTTCTTTGTCGTGTTCTAAGAATGAGGCAAGAAGATTGATAATGCAAGGAGCGGTATCTCTCGACGGGGTTAAAGTATTGGATAGTGATTTTATAGTCAAAAAGGGTGTATTGAAAGTAGGTAAGAGGAGATTTCTCAGGCTAGTTTAATTTGGTATTGTTGTGATTTGTCAAGGAACTTTAGAATAAATTGCTTGACAATATGAGTTTTTAAGGTATACTTATCCTATTTATAATAGTTGTTTTGCGTGTAGTAAAAAAGTCTTAGAGGCAGGACTGTTTATATGAAAATTTGATCGGTTCTGCCCCTGTAGCTCAGACGGTAGAGCACGTCCTTGGTAAGGACGGGGTCACCGGTTCAATTCCGGTCGGGGGCTTTGTGTGAATTAATTGATCCTAACAGTTTTTTTGAATTAATTTTGAAGAAAATTAAAGGATTTAGAATAGATGGCAAAATCAAAATCAAGATCGCGAGAAACTACAAGGTTTGAATGCACTGAATGTCATCGTATCAACTATGTTGGTACGAAGGATAAGAAGAAACACCCAGAGAGGTTGGAGTTGAAGAAATATTGTCGTTTCTGTCGTCGGCATGTTTTGCATCGCGAGATGAAGAAATAGAAATTTGTATAATAACATGAAATTTTAGAAATAATAGGTATTGGGATCAAAATAGGCCTGTAGCTCTAATTGGTAGAGCAACGGTCTCCAAAACCGTGGGTTGTAGGTTCGAATCCTGCCAGGCCTGTGAGTTAGAAAAAATTATGTTTGGGAAAATTAAGAAATTTATATCAGAGGTGATTGTTGAGTTAAAGCAAGTATCTTGGACTACGCGTAGAGAGCTAATAGATTCTACGTGGCTTATTTTGATTAGCTCAGCCCTTTTGGGCGTTTTTATAGCATGTACAGATTTTGTTCTTTCAAAAATATTAGAGATTGTTATTAGACGGGTGTAATCGATGAAGAAATGGTATGTTGTACATACACAAACAGGTTCAGAAGAAAAAGCAAAGGCAGGATTGTTAAAAAGAATGCAAACTACGGCTTTGAAGGATTATATTGAGGAGATAGTTGTGCCTACTGAACAGGTTTCTGAGGTACGAGGAGGTAAGAAAAGGATTTCTGAAAGAAAGTTTTTCCCGGGCTATGTGATTATTAAAATGGAGATGACAAAAGAAAGTTGGTATCTTGTGAAGAGCACACCGGGAATAACTGGTTTTATAGGAATGGGAAGGAAGCCTACGCCTATCTCTGAGGAAGAGGTCAAGCTTATTTTAAGGAGAACAGAGGATACCGAGATAAAGCCTACTCCGAAGACTACTTTTGAGGTGGGAGAGTCAATAAGAATTGCAGAAGGTCCGTTTGCAAATTTTAATGGTTCTGTAACAGAGATATATCCGGAACGAGGAAAGTTAAAGGTAAGTGTTTCTGTGTTCGGCCGATCAACGCCAGTAGAGTTAGAATATTGGCAGGTTGAAAAATTGTAATTTTGTTGAGATTTTGCGTATAAGATAAAGGTGATTTTTTAGTAAAATAATTTTAAAAGTTGAGAAATTGATATGGCTAAAGAAGTTGTTGCACAAATAAAATTATATGTTCCTGCAGGACAAGCAAATCCTGCACCTCCTGTGGGGCCTGCCCTTGGTCAACATGGGGTTAATATTATGGCCTTTTGTAAGGCATTTAATGATAAAACTAAGGGCAAGGAGGGATTAATCCTCCCAGCAGTTATTAGTGTATATAAAGATAAATCATTTGATTTTGTTATTAAGACTCCTCCTAGTTCAGTTTTGATTAAGAAGGCAGCTAATCTGGCTAAGGCTTCGGGTATGGCAGGGAAGGAAAATATAGGTCAGATTACCAAAAAGCAGGTTGAAGAGATAGCTAAGACAAAGATGGAAGATTTGAATACATCTGATCTTGAGAAGGCTATCAAGATTATTCGTGGGACAGCAAAAAGTATGGGTATTGAGGTGGTAGATTAAAATGGTTAGAATAAGCAAAAGGATGAAACAGGCAAGGGAAGTTGTTGATACCAAAAAGGAATATTCCTTAGAAGAGGCTATAGAGAAGATAGATAAATTTCCTAAGGTTAATTTCGATGAGAGTGTAGAGCTGCATTTTTCTTTAAGGATCAATCCTAAGAGTTCTGATCAAACTGTTAGAGGGACGGTGGTTCTCCCACATGGAGTTGGTAAAAAAATAAGGATAGCAGTTTTTTGTAAAGGAGAATTAGAACAAAAGGCAAAAGAGGCAGGAGCAGATATTGTTGGAGCGGATGATTTGGTGGAAAAGGTATTAAAGGGTTTTTTGGGGTTTGATGTGGTTGTTGCTGCCCCGGATATGATGAGATCTATAAGTAAATTGGGTCGTATTTTGGGGCCGAGAGGTCTTATGCCCACCCCTAAGGCTGGTACGGTTACCATGGATATTGCAAAGGCAATCAAGGAGATAAAGTCAGGAAAGATTGAATTTAAGTCAGATAAACAGGGGGGGATTCATGTTGGGATAGGTAAGAGATCGTTTCCCAAACAACATCTTTTAGAAAATGCAACCCATCTTATTAATGCTATAAACGAGGCAAAACCAGCAACTGTGAAAGGTCATCTTATCAAGAGTATGTTTCTAACTACAACAATGGGTCCAGGGTTAAAGGTGTCAATATGAAGAAGGTTGGTAGAATATTTAGAGAAGGTTTAGTTGATAAAATAAAAGATAGTGTTAGCACTAATGCTAGTGTTTTTATTGTAAATTATTCTAACCTTTCGGGCGCACGGTTTAATGATTTTCGTAAGAAATTAAAAGAGGTAGGAGTAACTGTGCAGGTAGTGCGGAATACTATGGCCAAACGAGCGTTTAGGGAGGAGAATTATGAAGAATTGGTGAATAAGTTAGAAGGTCCAACAGCGCTTGTATATGGGAATGCAGATTCTGTGGAGATATCGAAGATATTGGTAAAATTTGCAAAAGAATCTGAAGGGTTTGTTGTAAGAGGCGGATTGTTAGAAAAGAAGATTTTAAATGAGGAAGATGTTCAGAGATTGTCAGATTTACCCTCAAAGGATATATTACTAGCAATGCTTTTAGGAACAATTCAGTCTCCATTAACGAGGCTTGCGGGTGCCCTTAATGCAAAGACCAGAGAATTGCTGTCTATCTTAAAGCAGTTAAGCGAGAAAAGGCAATAAGTTATTATGAAATTTTTTTTAAGGATAGACGCTATACTCTGGGTTATTTTTTGAGTAGGTCAGGCGGAACGAACTAGCCTGTTTTTGAGATATTAATTAATAATATATATTTTATAGAAAAAAAGAGGAGGAAATAAAAATGTCAGAAGATACTGTGGTGGAGAATACCGAGAATAAGGAGAAAAAAGAGCTGTCTCCAAAATTAGAAGAGATAATAAAATCCATTGAAGGATTAACAGCGCTTGAATTATCTGATTTAGTAAAAGGACTTGAAGACAGATTTGGTATTCAGGCAGCCGCTCCTATGGCAGCAGGTATGATGATGCCTATGGGTGCTGCAGCTGGTGCTGCAGGAGCTGAGGCAGCTCAGGAAGAGAAGACAGAGTTTGATGTTGTTCTTACAGAAGTAGGGCCTAATAAGATTGCTGTTATTAAAGAAGTTAGGGCTGCTACGAGTCTTGGTCTTAAAGAGGCAAAGGATCTTGTTGAGTCTGCTCCAAAGGCAGTGAAAGAGGGAGCTTCTAAAGAAGAAGCAGAAGAGCTTAAAAAGAAGTTAGAGGCAGCAGGTGCCAAGGTGGAGTTAAAGTAATATTTGGAAGGTAAGAGATAAAAATAATTATCTGTAATATAATTTTGAAAAAATATTTTATCCTTAAGTTTATATAAATCATTCAATTATGAAGAACATAAATATAAGAAGTTTTAAAAAGATAGAAGACGGTTTTGAACTTCCATGTCTTTTGGATATCCAGTTAGTTGCCTATGATAAATTTCTTCAGCGTAAGGTCCCTCCGGAAAAACGAAAAGACTATGGATTAGAAGAGGTCTTTCGGGAAGTTTTTCCGATGGAGAGTTATGATGGGCAAATAAGACTGGAGTATATGAGTTATACTTTCGGTAAAGAGAAGTATTCGCCGGAAGAATGTAGAAGACGAGGCATGAATTATGCCGCACCACTAAAAGTGAGGCTTAGGTTGATAACGCCGGTTGATATAAAGGAACAAGAGGTATATTTTGGTGATTTTCCTCTTATGACAAATTCCGGCACCTTTATTATTAATGGGGATGAACGTGTTGTTGTTTCTCAAATCCAGCGTCCGCCAGGGGTATCGTTTGAAGAGGAGATGCATCCTACAGGAAGAAGTATATATTATGGTCGGATTATTCCATCCCGGGGGGCGTGGTTTGAAATTAAATATGATCTTAATAATGTGCTTCTGGCGTACATTGACAGACGCAGAAATTTTCCTGCTACACAGATATTAAGGATAATGGGGTTGTCTAGTAACGAGGATATTCAGAAAGTCTTTGGCGATGATTTTGAGAAACTTGCTCCTACGCTTGAGAAAGATGCCACTAAAAGCAAAGAAGATGCATTGCTTGATTTTTATAGAAAGATGCGGCCTACGGAACCTGCTACTATAGAAGTGGCAGATGCTGTTTTCTTTAGATTATTTTTTGATCCAAAAAGATATGATCTTAGTAAAGTAGGAAGACACATTATAAATCGAAAATTAGGCATGAATGTGCCTCTTGAGAATAGAGTATTAGATATTGCTACGGTAGTTGAGGTATTTAGGTATTTATTTAATTTGAGAGAAGGTATCGGTGAGATAGATGATATAGACCATCTAGGAAATAGGCGAATCAAGACAGTTGGTGAATTAGTTCAAAATCAGGTTAGGATAGGTCTTGCACGACTTGAGCGTTCTATAAAAGAACGATTGGTAGTAATGAGTAGTTATGAAAATCTTACTGCTCATCATTTGATAAATTCTAAGCTATTTTCCAGTCAGATACAAGATTTTTTTGCGCGTAGTCAGCTTTCTCAGTTTATGGATCAGGTTAATCCATTATCTGAGATGACCCATAAACGTAGGTTAAGCGCTTTAGGTCCGGGTGGTTTATCCAGAGAACGGGCTGGGTTTGAGGTTAGGGATGTTCATCCTACTCATTATGGTCGTGTTTGTCCTATAGAGACTCCAGAAGGCCCTAATATAGGACTTATAGCTTCTCTTACAAATTGTGCTCGTGTTAATGAATTGGGGTTTATAGAAACTCCTTATCGTAAGGTTGTTGATGGAAAGGTAACTAAGATTATAGAATATCTTACTGCAGATAAAGACCAGTCAGAAAAGATAGCACAATCTAATGCACCGATAGATGAGGATGGGAACTTTTTAGAGCAAGAAATCGCATGTCGATATAAAACAGATTTTCCTAAATGTCATCCTAAAGAGATAAGCTATATGGATGTGACCCCGTTGCAGATTGTTTCTGTTGCTGCCTCTTTGATCCCTTTTCTTGAACATGATGATGCAAACCGTGCATTAATGGGGTCTAATATGCAGCGGCAGGCGGTTCCGCTTATGATACCAGAGGTCCCATATGTTGGGACAGGTATGGAGGCAAAAGTTGCTAGGGATTCACGGGTTTTGGTAATAGCTAAAGAGGCAGGAACCGTTACAAAGGTAGATGCTACTGAGATAGTGGTTGATAATACAGTTTATCCATTAAAGAATTATCAGAGGACAAATGCAAATACATGTATACATCAGCGGCCATTAGTAACTATTGGGGAAAAAGTAAAGGCAGGACAGGTTTTGGCTGATGGTATCGCTACATGTAATGGTAGATTAGCTTTGGGCAGGAACGTATTTGTAGCATTTATGCCGTGGAGAGGATATAATTTCGAGGATGCTATTCTTATTAGTGAGAGACTTGTACGGGAAGATGTTTTTACTTCAATCCATATAGAAAAATTTGAGGTGGAATGTCGTGAAACAAGGCTTGGGAATGAAGAGATTACCCGTGATATTCCTCATGTTGGAGAAGAGGCTTTGGCTAATTTGAATGAGGATGGAATAGTACGTATAGGTGCGGAAGTAAAACCAGGTGATATTTTAGTAGGTAAGGTTACACCTAAGAGTGAAAAGGAGCTTTCTCCTGAGGAAAGGTTGCTTAGGGCTATATTTGGAGAAAAGGCTGCAGATACACGGGATACGTCATTGACTTTACCTCCAGGGGTTGAAGGAGTTGTTGTTAATATTGAGGTGTTTCAGCGTAATGAACGCGGAAGAAAAAGTAAAGCAGATAAACAAAAAGAACAGGCAGCGATTGAAAAGATAAAGGCATACTATAAACAGGAAATACAATTTTGTGAAGAAGAAAGGGAGAAAAAACTTTGTAAACTTTTGGGGATTGATAAAAATAAACTAACTAAGATTAAATTTGATAGTTTTGAGGATGGTTCTGAAGAGCGAGAAATAGTACAGTTTTATGATGATAAGATTGCGGAGTTAATGGCAGAGGAAGAAAATGAGATAGAACGTGCCAAAAGAGGTGATGAGCTTCCTGCAGGAGTTTTGAAGCGAGTTATCGTTTATGTTGCTACTAAGAGGAAGATAGCTGTAGGAGATAAGATGGCAGGTAGGCATGGGAATAAAGGTATTGTTTCGAGAATATTGCCTGAAGAGGATATGCCTTTTCTAGAGGATGGCACACCAGTGGATATAGTGTTAAATCCTTTAGGGGTCCCGTCAAGGATGAATGTAGGGCAGTTGTTGGAAACCCATCTCGGGTGGGCAGCAAAGGCACTTGGTTTTTATACTGAGACGCCTGTGTTTAATGGTGCCACAGAGGAAGAGATTAGAGCATGCCTTAAAGAAGCAGGTCTCCCTGAAGATGGTAAGACAGTTGTTTATGATGGTTATACTGGGCTGCCATTTGATCAGAAGATAACGGTAGGTGTTATTTATATGTTAAAGCTTAATCATCTAGTAGATGAAAAGATACATGCTAGATCTATCGGTCCGTATTCTTTAGTTACTCAGCAGCCTCTTGGCGGTAAGGCTCATTTTGGAGGACAGAGGTTTGGAGAGATGGAGGTATGGGCGTTAGAGGCATATGGTGCTGCTTATACTTTGCAGGAGATGCTTACGGTTAAGAGTGATGATGTTGCTGGACGTAGTCGTATGTATGAGGCTATTGTGAAAGGTCAGCAGAAATTAACTCCGGGGACTCCGGAATCTTTTAATGTTCTTGTTAAGGAACTTCAGGGATTATGCTTAGATATAAAAATGTTAAAGGCAAATTCTGAAGATGAAAAAGATAAACTTTTAGCAAAGTTAAAAGAAGGTAAAAAAGATAATAAAAAGAAATAGTTATGGACAAGAAAAAAGAAGAATATCTTGATAGAGATAGAATTTCCATAGGAGTGGCATCTGCTGATGTTATTCGTTCGTGGTCTTATGGTGTTGTTAAAAAGGCAGAGACTCTTAATTACAGGACACTTAAGCCAGAAAAAGATGGGCTTTTCTGCGAGAAGATATTTGGGCCTGTGCGTGATTGGGAATGTAATTGTGGTAAATATAAGGGGATTAAGTTTAAAGGTATTACATGTGATCGGTGTGGTGTTCTTGTAACCCGTTCTTCTGTGCGTAGAGAACGTATGGGCCATATAGAGTTAGCTTGTCCTGTTACCCATATATGGTTTTATAAAGCTGTGCCTAGTCGTTTGGCGGCATTGTTGCAGATGAGCCTCAGGGATCTTGAAAAATTAATTTATTATGAAGAGTATGTTGTTATTGATCCAGGCAATACCCCTCTTAAGAAAAAACAGTTTTTATCGGAAGACGAATATCAAGATGCATTAGTTAAGTATGGTGGCGGGTTTAAAGCAAAGATAGGTGCAGAGGCTGTAAGGGATCTGCTTAAAGAGGTTGATCTTGATGGTCTTTGTAAGAAATTGCGAAAGGATTTGGAGAAATCAAAACCTACCGGCACAAATTCCAAAAAGATTGCAAAGACAATGAAGATTATAGAGGATTTTAAGAATTCTAATAATTTGCCGGAATGGATGGTTTTGGATGTTATCCCGGTTATTCCTCCTGATTTAAGGCCTTTGGTCCCACTTGAAGGAGGGAGATTTGCCACATCTGATTTAAATGACCTTTATCGAAGAGTTATCAATAGAAATAATCGTTTGAAGAAATTAATGGATCTTAAAGCTCCAGAAATAATATGCAGGAATGAGAAACGAATGTTACAGGAGGCGGTAGATGCCCTTCTTGATAATGGTAGGCATGGCAGGCCTGTTTTGGGTTCTGGAAACCGACCGTTGAAGTCTCTTTCTGATATGCTAAAAGGTAAACAAGGTCGTTTTCGTATGAATTTATTAGGTAAACGGGTTGATTATTCAGGCAGGTCGGTTATTGTTGTAGGCCCAGAGTTAAAACTCCATCAATGTGGATTACCTAAAAAAATGGCATTGGAACTGTTTGAGCCTTTTATTATTCGTAAACTTAGAGAGAAAGGATATGTTCATACGATTAAAGGTGCTAAACGTATGGTCGAGAGGGCAAAGGTTGAGGTATGGGATATACTTGATGAGGTTATAAAAGACCACCCTGTTATGCTTAACCGTGCGCCTACATTGCATAGGCTTAGTATCCAGGCCTTTTATCCAGTGCTTATTGAGGGGAAGGCTATAAAATTGCATCCTTTAGTATGTGCGGCATTTAATGCCGATTTCGATGGAGATCAGATGGCAGTACATGTCCCTCTTTCAATAGAGGCGCAGATAGAGTGTAGGTTGGAGTTATTGTCTATAAATAATCTTTTTTCTCCTGCAGATGGTAGGCCTGTGGTTTGTCCATCACAGGATGTAGTATTAGGTTTATATTATTTAACCAAAGAATATGATGACGGTAGTGATGACAGTAGAATTTTTTCTTCTAAAGAGGAAGTTATAGTCGCATTTAATGATGGGTTGTTGCCTCTTCATAAACGGATTAAGTTGAAATTAGACGGATCTGTTTGGGGGGAAGAAAAGGCATCGTTGATTATTTCTCAAGAAAGGGCAGTGATGGGAGAAGAGGAAAAGAAAGAGGATGAGAATAAACCTTTTATTATAGAAACGACAGTAGGAAGGGTGTTATTTAACGAACTAATGCCAGAAGGTTTTGGTTTTGTGAATGAATTGATGGATAAAAAGAAGATAGCCGCCTTGATTTCTAATTGTTACAAGAGGTTTGGTCAGAGCAGGGCCATACAATTGTTGGATGACTTAAAAGATTTTGGTTTTGTAAATGCTACGCTTGCGGGGATATCAATAAGTATTGCGGACCTTACTGTTCCTAAAGAAAAGGAGGATATAATTAAGAAATCCAAGCAAGAGGTTAGTAAGGTTGAAGATCAATATAGAAAAGGAATTATTACCGGTAGAGAAAGGTATAACAAAATTATTGATGTGTGGACGCGGACAACAGAGACTATATCTGATTTAGTGTTTAATCATATGCATCAGATGAATCCGGTATTTATTATGGCTGATTCAGGTGCTCGTGGGTCAAGGCTTCAGATCCGTCAGCTTTCAGGTATGCGAGGATTAATGGCGAAACCTTCCGGTGAGATTATAGAGAATCCAATAACTGCAAGTTTCCGTGAAGGGCTTACGGTTTTAGAATATTTTATTTCAACCCATGGTGCAAGAAAAGGATTAGCAGATACTGCGCTTAAAACAGCGGATGCAGGTTATTTGACGAGACGCCTTGTAGATGTAGCACAGGAGTTGGTTATAACAAAAGAAGATTGCGGCACCATGAATGGTATAACTGTTTCGGCAATAGTGGAAGGCGATGAGTTGGTCGTAAGTCTTAAAGAAAGAATAACGGGTCGCGTTGCACTTGATAGGATAGTGGATATTGTAACAGACCAGATTGTTGTTGAAGCAGGTGAACTGATTACAGAAGAGAAAGCAGAATTTATAGAGCATCTGGGAATAGAAAAGGTTCGCATAAGGAGTGTTTTGACATGTGAGGCAGAGTATGGGTTATGTGTTAAATGTTATGGTAGGAATCTTGCGACTCAGCGATTGGTGGAAGTAGGAGAAGCAGTTGGTATTATAGCAGCTCAAAGTATAGGTGAGCCGGGGACACAGCTCACAATGCGGACATTTCATATAGGTGGGACAGCGAGTAGAGCAATAGAACAATCTTTTTATAAGGCAAAAAATGAGGGACGGATTAAATATCATCAACTCAGGGTGGTTGCTAAAGGAAAAGAGTTTATAGTCTTGAATAGAAATGGTTCTATTAGTATTAATAATGAATTTGGTCGAGAATATGAGCGTTATCAACTTCCTCAAGGAGCGATTATAAAGGTTGCGGATGGTCAGATTGTTAATAAGGATCAGGTTTTTGTTACATGGGATCCGTATACTGTACCGATTATAACTGAAGTTAAAGGCATTGTAAACTCCGAGGATATTATTCCTGATGTAACAGTTCAAGAAGAAAGAAATCCTATTACAGGTATCACTGAGTGTGTTGTTGTTGAACATAGGCAGGAATATCATCCGCAGATTATTATTACTGATGATAAAAATGAGATAGTGGGGATTTATTCTATTCCTATAGGAGCGCATATTCTTGTGCAGGATAAGCAGCAGATAGATGCAGGGGATCTTATAGCAAAGATCCCACGTGGAACAGGTAAGACTAAAGATATTACAGGAGGGTTGCCTCGCGTAGCAGAATTATTTGAAGCAAGAAAACCAAAAGATCCAGCAGTTATAAGTGAGATCGACGGCATTGTTGAGTTTGGGCAGGATAAGAAAGGTAGAAGGACTATTATTATCAAAAGCGAGACTGGTATGACTGCAGAATATACCATCCCTCACGGAAAGCATCCTGATGTTTATAAAGGTGATAGGGTTTTTGCAGGACAAAGGCTTACTGACGGGCCAATAGTTCCTCATGACATTTTAAGAGTATGTGGGGATAAGGTGCTCCAGGAATATTTGTTGAATGAGGTCCAGGAAGTTTATCGTTTGCAAGGGGTTCGTATTAATGATAAACATATAGAATTGATTATTTCTCAGATGCTTAAAAAAGTTAAGATAGAGGATGCTGGCGATACATCTTTTCTCATTGGAGAACAGGTAGATCGAAGTGTATTTAAAAAAGAGAACGAAGCTGTTTTAAAAAGAGGAGGTAAGCCAGCACAGGCTACTCCGCTTTTATTGGGTATTACGAAAGTGTCATTGACGACGGCAAGCTTTATTTCTGCTGCAAGTTTTCAAGAGACAACAAGGGTCTTGACAGAAGCCGCCTCTTCTGGTAAAATCGACCCTCTGTGCGGTTTAAAGGAGAATGTTATCGTTGGGCATTTAATCCCGGCGGGAACGGGTTTAACGAAATATAATAATATAGAGATAGTGAAATATGCCGACAATACAACAATTAATCAGAAAAAGCAGGATACAAAAGAAAAAGAAGAGTAAGTCGCCTGCATTGACAAATTGCCCATTTAGAAGGGGGGTGTGCTTGCAGGTTAAGACTATGACTCCAAAGAAACCGAATTCAGCTTTACGAAAAATAGCAAGAGTTCGATTGTCAAATAAATTTGAGGTTACCTCATATATCCCAGGAGAAGGTCATAATCTTCAGGAACACTCTATTGTGTTAGTGCGAGGAGGTAGAGTTAAGGACCTTCCGGGTGTAAGGTATCACATCGTACGTGGGACACTTGATACTGCTGGTGTTAGTAAAAGGAAAAAATCCCGTTCCAAATATGGAACTAAAAAGAACGAAAGTGAATGATATAAGAAATGAGAAGACGTAGAGCAGAAAAAAGAGAGCCTTTACCAGATCCAAAGTATAAGAGTCGTTTAGTGGCTAAATTTATTAATACAATTATGTGTGATGGCAAGAAAACAGTGGCTCAAAACATATTATATGATGCATTTGAAATTATAGAACAAAAGATTCAGGAGAATAATGCCTTGAGGATATTTAATAAGGCAATAGAGAATGTTCGACCACGCTTAGAGGTTAAGGCACGACGAGTTGGAGGTGCAACATATCAGGTTCCAGTAGAGGTTCCTGTGAACCGTGGTAATGCACTGGCGATGCGTTGGATACGGGATTTTGCTAGGAAGAAAAAAGGTCGACCTATGAAAAATAAATTGGCTGAAGAGATATTAGCCGCCTATAAAGGCGAAGGAGCCGCTGTCAAAAAGCGAGATGATACGCATAAGATGGCTGAATCCAACAAGGCATTTTCGCATTTAAGGTGGTAAGAAGGAAGGTATAAAAGATGGCAGCGACCCCGTTAAAAGATGTAAGAAATATAGGAATAATAGCTCATATAGATGCAGGCAAGACAACTACTACTGAGAGAATATTGTTTTATGCTGGTGAGATACATAAGATGGGCACCGTTGATGAAGGTAATGCTACTATGGATTGGATGGTTCAGGAACAGGAAAGGGGCATTACCATTACTTCTGCAAATACCACATGTTTCTGGAAGGGGAAGAAGATAAACATCATAGATACCCCTGGTCACGTAGATTTTACAATAGAAGTTGAACGTTCTTTGAAAGTTTTAGATGGTGCTGTGGTTGTATTATGTGCAACCAGTGGAGTGCAGTCACAAACGGAAACAGTTTGGCGGCAAGCAGATCGATATGAGGTGCCTAGAATAGCATTTATAAACAAATTGGATAGACTAGGTGCAGATTATGAAAGAGTTATAGATGAAATTCGCGATAGACTAGGAGCAAATGCAGCTGCGGTCCAATTCCCTGATGGTGTGGAGGATAATTTTACTACTATTATAGATATTATAGAGGAAAAATGTTATGTCTATAAAAATGAAGAGGGTAATGAAATAGATATAATTGATGTGCCTGATGGATTTAAAGATAAACTTAAGGAGATGAAACATATTTTACTTGAGAGACTTGCAGATGCAGATGATGATATCATGGAAAAATTTCTTGAGGAAAAAGAAATAACGCCATCAGAGATTAAGGCAGCTATACGAAGGGCAGTATTAAAGAATACCTTTTTACCTGTATTATGTGGAACCGCATTGAGAAATAAAGGTGTGCAACTTCTTTTAGATGCGGTGTGTGAGTATTTGCCATCTCCTTTAGATGTTCCTCCTATAAAGGGAATAGATCCAAATACAGGAGAAGAGATTGTTAGGGAAACTAAAATAGACGCTCCTTTAAGTGCTTTAGTTTTTAAGGTAGCAACGGATCCTTATGTAGGAAAGTTATTCTATACTCGGATTTACTCTGGAAGCATTTCTCAGGGCGATCAAATTTATAATGCTACTCAGCGAAAGAAGGAACGGGTTGCAAAGATAGTTGTTATGCATTCAAATAAACAGGAAATAGTTCCTAAGGTTGAGGCAGGAGAGATAGTTGCACTTGTCGGATTGAAGGAGTCAAAGTCAGGAGATTCTCTTTGTAGAGAAGATGCTAAGATAGTTATTGAAAATATGAAGATCCCTGAGCCGGTTGTTTCTATGGCAATTGAACCTAAGAGTAAAGCGGATCAGGATAAATTAGGGCTTACATTAAAGAAGTTTTTAGATGAAGACCCTTCACTTAGAGTTAGATATGATAAAGATACCGCTCAAACGATTATTTCTGGTATGGGGGAATTGCATCTTGAGATTATTATCGACCGAATGAAGAGGGAATTTAATTTGGAGACAAAGATAGGTCGGCCACAGGTTGCTTATAAGGAAACGATTACAGAGAGAGTGGATAATATTGTTGGTAAATTTATTTCTCAGACAGGAGGACGTGGTCAATATGGGCATGTAGTTATTAACATGGAACCAGCAGAGGAAAGAGGAAAGGGGATAGTTTTTGTGAATCAAATAAGGGGTGGTGTTATTCCGAGAGAATATATCCCCGCAGTGGAAAAGGGCATTATGGATGGTGCCTTGAATGGTGTGCTTGCAGGATATCCTGTTACAGATTTTACTATATATCTTGTTGATGGTTCATTTCATGAAGTGGATTCTAGCGAATTAGCATTTCAGATGGCAGCAAAGATAGCATTAAAAGATGCGCTTACAAAAGGGAAGTCAGTTTTGTTGGAGCCGATAATGGATTTAGAGATTACGGCTCCTGAGGAGTTTATGGGTGCTGTATTGGGGGATCTTAACACCCGAAGAGGTCGAATAGTAAACCTTGGTAGCAGAGGAAATCTTAAAACTGCGAGATGTGAGGTTCCATTAGCAGAGATGTTTAATTATGCAAATGCACTTCGTTCATTAACACAAGGGCGTGCTAGTTTTTCTCTTGAGCCATCATATTATGCAGAGGTCCCACAGTATGTTGCAGATAAAATAATAGGAGACAGGGAATATCATTCAAAAGGAGTAAAAAGGTAGAGGAGATAAAAATACTCCCTCAATAAAATATAATTTTATAAAATAAAGTATATAAAAAAGTTTTTGGTGCATATTAAACAAAAGGAGGGATTTTATGGCTAAAGAAAAATTTATAAGAAGTAAGCCGCATGTAAATATTGGGACAATAGGACATGTTGATCATGGAAAGACAACATTAAGTGCTGCTATTACTAATATCTTGGCAAAGAAAGGGTTGGCACAGGAACGAAGTTATGATTCTATAGATAATGCACCAGAAGAAAAGGAGCGAGGTGTTACTATTAATATAGCGCATCTTGAATATGAGACAGACAAAAGACATTATGCTCATATTGACTGTCCGGGGCATGCTGACTATATAAAAAATATGATTACAGGTGCTGCTCAAATGGATGGGGCTATTTTGGTTGTTTCGGCTGCAGATGGTGCTATGCCTCAGACAAGGGAACATATTCTTTTAGCACGTCAAGTTAATGTTCCCGCACTGGTTGTATTTCTTAACAAATGTGATCAGGTCGAAGATAAGGAGTTGTTGGAACTTGTAGAGCTTGAACTTAGAGAGCTTTTAACAAAATATAATTTTGATGGTGAAAAAACGCCAATTATCAAAGGGAGTGCCTTAGAGGCATTGAATAATCCGGATGATGAGGAAAAGATCAAGCCTATATTGGAACTTATGAAAGCAGTTGATGAATATATCCCGGATCCTGTTAGAGAACTTGATAAGCCATTTTTAATGGCAGTAGAAGATGTCTTTTCTATTTCAGGAAGAGGAACTGTTGCTACTGGAAGAATTGAAAGAGGTAAGATAAAGGTTGGTGATGAGGTCGAAATTGTTGGTATGAAAAAAGAAGTTACAAAGACAGTTGTAACAGGTGTTGAGATGTTCCGAAAGGAGCTGGATGAAGGCCAGGCAGGTGATAATGTAGGGCTTCTGTTGAGGGGGGTTGATAAAGATGGTATAGAAAGAGGACAGGTCCTCGCACAACCAGGTTCTATTCAGCCTCACACAAAGTTTAGTGCTAAGGCCTATATTTTGACAAAAGAGGAAGGTGGAAGACATACACCATTCTTTAATGGATATAGACCACAGTTTTACTTCCGTACTACAGACGTTACAGGTACGGTAAAACTCCCCGAAGGTGTTGAGATGTGTATGCCGGGAGATAATGTTGAAATGGAAGTAGAACTTATTGTGCCTATAGCAATAGAAAAAGAACTTCGTTTTGCTATCCGAGAAGGTGGGCGTACTGTAGGTGCTGGGGTTATTCATGATATAAAATAATTGAGATCCATGCTGGGGGCTAACAATATTTTGTTTGTTAGACCCCAGTGTGGGGGTATATGTTCGTTGATAAATAGAGGTATTATGCAGAAGATACGTATAAAATTAAAGGCATTTGATCATAGACTGATAGATCAGTCTGCTCAGGAGATAGTTGATACAGCTATTCGTACAGGTGCAAAGGTTTCAGGTCCTGTGCCTCTACCTACTAAAAAAGAGCTGTTTACAGTGTTAAGGTCTCCTGTAATTGATAAAAAGTCCAGAGAGCAGTTTCATCTTGCAACACATAAGAGACTCATTGATCTGATAGAGCCAACAGCTAAGACAGTAGAGGCATTAAGGAAGTTAAATCTTCCAGCAGGAGTTGATGTAGAGATTAAGCAGTAGAAGTTAGAGCTTTTATGTGGTTTTCGATATGTGTTAGAAAATTATAGGATGGAAAAGGTAGATGTGTTTATTGATATATAATTTTAAAGAATTTTAAGGGGATAGAATTCAGGATGAATTTTTTAAAAAATAGAGATTTCATAAAAGAGTTTAATAAAAAGGCGTAAGAAATGATAAGAGGTTTAGTAGGACGAAAAATTGGGATGACACAGACTTTTAATAAGGAAGGTACTCTATTTCCAGTAACACTTATTGAAGCCTCAGAATGTACTATTGTAGATATTAAAGAAACTCCTAAAAGAAGAATAAGTGTGGGGTTTGAGCCAGTAAAAGAGTTACGAGTAAAGAAGCCGCAATTGGGTTTTTTTAAGAAGATAGGTGTCTCACCCATGAGGGGAATAAAGGAGTTTGATTCGACTGATAATAAAGATTACAAAGTGGGTCAGCAGATAAAAGTAGATATTTTCCGTGTTGGTGAGTGTGTAGATGTAACTGGTATATCTATTGGTAAAGGATTTCAAGGAGGTATGAAACGGTGGCATTGGGCAGGAGGTCCAGCAGGTCATGGATCTATGCATCATAGGCGGGTAGGATCCATTGGAGCCAGTGCTGACCCTTCTAAGACATTAAAGGGGACTCATATGCCAGGGCATATGGGGGCAAGAAAGGTGACAGTTAAGGGTTTAAGGATTATAGAGGTTGATACGGAGAGAAATTTAATTGCGGTGCATGGTGCAGTGCCAGGACATAGAAATGCTTTGCTTATTATTAACCGTTCTTTTACGAAGGCATATAAAGATCCTAATGAGAAGAAAGAAGTAGTTGTGAAGAAGATTAATCCTATGAAATTGAGCAAGGCAAAGCATGGTGGGAAGAAAAAGAAGAAAAAGAAGTAATATTTTGAGATAGTTATTAAACAGGTAAATATTTATGGAAAATATAACTCTACCGGTTTTGGATACACAAGGTAAAGAGATTAGTCGAATAGATCTCCCAGCAGATATTTTTGGTAGCAAGGTAAATACAGCAGTAATTTATCAGGCTGTGGTTATGTATAGGGCGTCATTACGGCAGGGAAATGTTTCGACAAAAGAACGGGCATATGTTTCTGGAGGAGGAGCAAAACCTTATAGACAAAAAGGGACTGGCAGAGCAAGGGTAGGTTCGAATAGAAGTCCTTTATGGATTGGTGGGGGAACGGTATTCGGCCCTCATCCAAGGGATTTTGGTTATTCTGTCCCAAAGAAGATTAGGAGGGCGGCTTTGCGCGAGAGTTTAAAGGCAAAGATTAGGGATGATGAGTTTATATGTATTGAAGAGATAAAAAATGTAGAAAAAACAAAACAATTTGCAGGTATATTGGATGCAGTTGGAACAAGGGGGCGTGTATTAGGGTTGCTTGATGGGAGTGATGATACTGTGAATAGGGCATCTCGAAATATAAAACGATTTAAGCTGTTGCGGACACTGGATGTGAATGCCTATGATTTGCTCCAATATAAGACAGTTTTGGCGACGAAAACAGCAGTAGATAATTTAATAAAAAGGATTTTATATAAAGTTAATAATTCTGAGGATAAGGATAATTAGTCGGTAATTAGGTAGGTTTTGTATTAAAGTTAGATTTGGGGAGAGTAAATATAGTGATTACTTGTTACGATATAGTAAAGACATTAGTTAGGACCGAAAAAGGTACGATGCTTCAGCCAGAGAGAAAGTATCTGTTTGAGGTTGATTGTAAAGCAAATAAAATTCAGATTAAGCAGGCAATAGAAGAGATATATGATGTGAAGGTCCAGGCAGTAAACACTATTAAGATGCCATCAAAACCAAAGAGGGTGCGTTATGCCCTTGGGAAGACTAGTGTATGGAAGAAGGCTATTGTTACTCTTAAAGAAGGATATAAAATAGATATAACTTAGATCAAAAAATCAAGTTAGGTAAATAAGATGGGAATTAAACGATTCAGGCCAACAACTAACACGTTAAGACGTACAGCACTTTCTGATTTTTCAGAGATAACCAAGACGAAACCCGAGAAATCGCTTCTTAGGCCATTGAAGAAAAAGGGTGGTCGTAATGTTTATGGACGGATAACTGTAAGATTTCGTGGAGGTGGCCATAAGCGTATGTATCGTGTTATAGATTTCAAGCGGAGGAGATTGGATGAACCAGCAGAGGTTATTGCTATAGAATATGACCCTAATAGGAGTGCACGTATAGCCTTAATTCAATATTCGGATGGAGAGAAATCTTACATTATTGCGCCGTTGGAGTTAAAGGTTGGGCAGAAGGTTATAAGTACATATGATGGAGAGGTAGAATTCAAACCTGGCAACTGTATGCCATTGAGAAGGATACCTTTGGGAACGGCTGTTCATAATATTGAGTTAAGGCCGGGAAAAGGTGGTCAGATTGCACGTGCAGCAGGGACTTCGGCTCAGATAATGGCAAAAGAAGGTGGGTTTGCTTTCATCAGGATGCCTTCGAGAGAGGTTCGAAAGATATCTCTGGAATGTCGTTCTACTATAGGGCAAATAGGTAATGTGGAACATGAAACAAGGTCTTTGGGTAAGGCCGGACGTAAACGATGGCTCGGTAGAAGGGGGCATGTAAGAGGGGTTGTAATGAATCCGGTAGATCATCCTCATGGTGGTGGTGAAGGAAAGGCCCCTCAGGGTAATCCTCATCCGGTATCTCCATGGGGGCAGCCTACAAAGGGGTTTAAGACGAGGAAAAAGAGGAAATATTCTGATAAATATATCGTGCGTAGGAGAGGTTCTAAATAAACATTGTAGATTAGTATAGGTTAAATTTTGGAGAAAGAGATATGGCCCGTTCAATAAAAAAAGGTCCTTATGTTGAAGATTCTTTGATGAAGAAACTTCAAAAGATGATAGCGTCAGGTAAAAAACAGCCAATAAAGACATGGTCTAGGAGATCTACTATTACACCAGACTTTGTTGGATATACAGTGGCGATTTATAATGGGAAAATACATGTTCCTGTTTTTATAACAGAGAATATGGTGGGGTATAAATTTGGTGATTTTGCCCCTACCCGTACATTTCGTAAACATGGCGGGGTAAAGGCAAAGAAAGCACCACAGAAAACTTAAACTGGTATTTTAGTTATTTTAGAAAAATGATTGCACAGGCTAAAGGAAAATATATACGTATGTCTCCAGTGAAGGTCAGGCAGGTAATAGACCTTATTAGAGGTAAGGATGTTGAGATGTCTCTGGCTATACTGGAACAATTAAATAAAGCAGCTGCGCGTGTAGTGAAAAAGATTTTGTGTTCTGCTATAAGTAATGCAAAGGAAAAAGGTCTTGAGGAAAATCAACTTTTTATTTCTGCGATAAAGGCAGATCCCGGTCCTACGTGGAAGAGGTTTAGGGCTGGAGCCTTTGGTCGTGCATCAAGGATAAGAAAAAGGACAACACATCTAACTATTGAATTGGATTTGATTACAATTTAAAGGGGGATTAGGTGGGACAGAAAGTTAATCCTATAATATTGAGAATAGGCTATATAGAAAATTGGAGAAGTCTTTGGTATGCAGATAAAAAAGAATTTTCCAAGAATGTTATAGAAGATTATAAAATACGAAAATTTATAAAGAAGAAATATGTGCAGGCTGCTGTTGCCAGAGTGGTTATAGAGAGACTAGCAGATAAAGTGAAGGTTATTATTCATACAGCTAGGCCAGGGGTTATTATTGGTCGCCGTGGTGTAGATATAGATAAATTAAAGACAGAATTAGGTAAGATTACTTCTAAGGAAGTTGCGATAGATCCAAGAGAAATTAAAAATCCATCAATAGAGGCACAGTTGATAGCCCAGAATGTTGCTTTTCAGTTAGTAAAGCGTGTTGCGTTTAGGAGGGCGATGAAAAGGGCGATAGATGCTGCCATGTCAGCTGGGGCTAAAGGTATTAAGATAAAATGTTCTGGTAGGTTAAATGGAGTTGAGATGGCAAGAAAGGAAAGCTATCAGGAGGGGAAACTACCTTTGCAGACCTTTAGGGCTAAAATAGATTATGGTTTTGCAGAGGCTATAACTACCTATGGTGTTTTAGGGGTGAAGGTGTGGGTAAATAAAGGTGAAGTTATAAAGGAAATAAAACGTCAAAACTAATAGATTGGATTGTTGTTAGAGGAGATTTAGTAAAATGGTTTTTATGCCCAAAAAAGTAAAGTTTCGTAAATCTCAGAAGGGGAAGATGCGAGGAGTCGCGACAGCAGGAAGCAAACTCCATTTTGGAGAATATGGGCTTAAGGCATTGGAGAATGGTCGGATACGTGCAAATCATATAGAGGCATGCAGGGTTGTTGTTGCAAGGAAGTTAAAAGGTGCTGGTAAGTTGTGGATAAATATATTTCCGCATAAACCAATAACGAAAAAACCAGCAGAAACACGTATGGGCAAAGGGAAAGGAGACTTAGATCATTGGGTTGCTGTAGTACGTAGAGGTAAGGTAATGTTTGAGATAGCAGGTGTTCCTGAAGATTTTGCACGTAGGGTTTTACGGCTAGTATCTTTCAAATTGCCTATTAAGACACGGTTTGTGGTTCGTAGCGGGAGCTAAATTAATTTTTTTAATTTTAGTAGAGATTTTAACGGAGTACTAATTAGGTTATGAAAGCAAAAGAATTAAGGGGATTAGATAGAGAAGAGTTGTTGCAAAAAGAGAAGGCATTAAAAAAGGAACTTTTTCAGCTTAATTATGAGCGCAAAATAGGGACGATTCAAAAGCCTTCTCGTTTTAGCCAGTTGAGAAGGGACATTGCAAGAATTCTTACTGTATTAAGGGAAAAAGAATTAGAGGATAGGGCAAATGGAAAGACGAGAAAATAGGAGAACGTTTCTGCAGGGGGTTGTTGTTAGCGATAAGATGCAGAAGACTCGCATTGTTCAGGTTATATGGGGGAAAAAGCATCCTAAATATCATAAAATTATGAAGGCAGTTTCAAAGTATAAGGCCCATGATGAGAAAAATGAGTCTAAGCTAGGAGATACTGTTCGTATTATGCAGACTAGGCCATTATCTAAAGATAAGCGATGGGTGATTGTTAATGTTATTCGTTAATTGGTCTTTAGCTGTGGATTTATATATTTATTTTTATAGGTTGCAGGTAATTAATAAAGGTAGATAATTTAACAACAGGGTAAATAAAAATGATACAATTAAAGACTATCTTAAATGTGGCAGATAATTCAGGTGCTCGTAAGGCTTCAATGATAGGCGTTCTTGGTGCACGAGGAAGGAAGTGTGCGTATATAGGAGATATAGTAAGGGTGAATATTAAGGAATCTATGCCTGATGCTGCTATTAAAAAAGGTGATAAGGCAAAGGGAATTATAGTAAGGACCAAGGCTCCAATACGAAGGGCTGATGGGACATATGTGAGATTTGATAGTAATGCTATTGTTATTATTGATGATGCGGGAAATCCTAAAGGTACACGTGTTTTTGGCCCTGTTGCAAGGGAGTTAAGAAATCTAGATTTTATGAAAATTATATCTTTAGCTCCAGAGGTGGTCTAATGTTGTCTATAAAAAAGAATGATATAGTTTATGTTATAGCAGGCAAGGATAAGGGAAAAACAGGAAAGGTTTTAAGGGTTTTCCCCAAGAAAAATCGTCTCATTGTAGAGAATATTAATATAGTAAAAAAGGCTAGGCGAAGGACGCAGCAGGATCAACAAGGAGGATGGGTAGAAATAGAGGCGCCTATACATATTTCTAATGTAATGTTGTTGGATAAAAAGACAAATAAACCAACAAGATTTGGTGTCTCGATTTTAAAGGATGGAACGAAGGTAAGGATTAGTAAAAAGAGTGGTGAAGTTATATAGTTTCACTATAGATTTTAGATATTTTGCTGTTTAAATTTTGTAGGATAGTTTTTGTTAGAAAAAGAGAGATAAGATATGGTTCCTAGGTTACAAAAAAGATATAAAGAAGAAATAGTCCCTAAGATGAAGGAAAAATTTGGGATAAAGAATAGTCTCGCAGTCCCTTATATTACAAAAGTAGTTATTAATATGGGGGTTGGGGAGGCTATTCAGGATATAAAGGTTTTGGATAGTGCTATGGAGAATTTAACTACTATTACAGGTCAGAAACCAGTTATACGGAGAGCTAGGATAGCAGTTTCTAATTTTAAATTAAGGATAGGAATGCCTGTCGGATGTAAGGTGACTTTACGAAGGGAAAGGATGTATGAGTTTTTGGATAGGCTTATGAATGTTGCTCTTCCAAGAATACGAGATTTTAATGGTGTTTCTCGTAAATCTTTTGACAAGCAGGGTAATTATTCTTTGGGAATAACAGATCAAACTATATTTCCTGAAGTTGATGCAGGAAGGATACAATATACTCATGGAATGGATATTACTATAGTTTTTAATAAAGGTCCTAAAGAGCAGACTTTTGAGGTTTTAAGTCTTTTAGGTATGCCTTTTACAAAGAAATAAGAGAGTGATGATATGGCTAAAAAAGGTTTGATGTATAAGGAGTTACATACGCAACGTAAATTTTCTACAAGGCAACATAATCGTTGTCAGATATGTGGTAGACCTAAAGGGTATATGCGCCGTTTTGGGATATGCAGGATTTGTTTTAGGGAACTTGCATGGCGTGGAGAGATCCCTGGGGTAAAAAAGGCAAGCTGGTAATTTTTAGTTTAGGTAATAAGTTGAATAGATATAGATAGTTATTGAATTTAATATTTATTTTAATTTTAATACGAAATAATTTTTAAAAGATAGGGCAAAATATTATGTCACTTAGTGATCCGATAAGTAATTTACTAACAATAATACGTAATGGTATACAGGTAAGAAAAGAGACTGTTGATATCCCTGCATCAAAGATAGGTGGAAAGATATTAGAGATATTCAAACAGGATGGATATATCGAAGATTTTCGTTTGATGAAGGACAATGTGCAGGGAACTTTTAGGGTTTACCTGAGGTATAATGAAAAAAAACCTGCTATTATTGGGCTCAAGAGAATATCGAAGCCAGGATTAAGGGTATATGTGAAGAAGGATGAGATCCCACGTGTTCTTAATGGTTTGGGGACTGCTATTTTATCCACATCAAAGGGAATCTTAACCGATAGAGAGGCACGTAAGATGAACGTTGGCGGAGAGCTGTTGTGTAGTATATGGTAAATTATTTATTTTTAGATGTATTTAATGGATGTTAAAGGATAGAAGGAAATGTCAAGAATAGGAAAAATACCAGTTAATGTCCCTAAAGAGGCAAAGGTTACCTTAGATAATGGTATGATACATATGAAAGGACCAAAGGGAGAGATGTCTTTAAAAATACCTGAGGGTATTAATGTTGCATTAGAAGATAGTCAGTTGAAGGTAACCAAGTCGGTCGATAATAAACAAAGTCGTGCTAATCATGGAACAATTAGGGCATTGTTGGTTAATATGGTAACAGGCGTTACTAAAGGGCATAAAAAAGATTTGGAGATACAGGGAATAGGTTTTCGTGTTCAATTAGAAGGTAAAAAATTGGTTTTTAGTCTTGGTTTTAGTCATCCTGTGGAATTTGAAATCCCTGATGGGGTGAAGGTCACGGTCCCTAATCAAACTTCTATATCTGTTGAAGGCACGGATCGAGCATTTGTTGGTCAGGTCGCTGCAAAAATAAAGGCATTAAAACCTGTTGAACCATATAAGGGGAAAGGTATTAGATACGTTGGTGAACACGTAAGGAGAAAGCAAGGTAAGTCTGTAACCAAGTAATAGAGGTAATCATAAAGGTTTTTTAAGATGATAGAGAAGGAAAGAAAAAGAATATTTAGGCATAAACGTATTCGTAAAAAAGTAAACGGCACTATGATAAGACCTAGATTGTGTGTGCATCGCAGCCTTAAAAATTTGTACGCACAGTTAATAGATGACGTTTCAGGAAAGGTTTTGTTTGGCATGTCAACTCTGACTAAGGAAGTACGGGATAAGGTTAAGTATGGAGGGAATATAGAGGCAGCTAAGGTACTTGGCGATGTCTTTGCTGCAATGGCAAAGGAAAAAGGAGTAGAGAAGGTTTGCTTTGATAGGGGTGGTTACCTTTATCATGGTAGAGTTAAGGCCTTTGCAGATGCAGTAAGAAAGGGTGGTTTGAAGTTTTAACAATTTATGGCTTTTGCATTTATAATATGCAGAAGATGTTATTAAAGGTAAATATAAAGCTATGAATAATCAAGAAGAAGAAAAACAAGATGTTAATCAGGATATGGAACAAAATGAGATGCAGGTAGAAGAAAATGTCTCTGTAGAATCCTCAGGTATGTCATCATCTTCTGACGGCAATGTCAATACATCTGAGCAAACTACATCTGCTGAACCCCCAGCAGCAGATACAGCTACGGAGCAAGAAGAAGGTGTTTCTGAAGAAAAAAAAGAGGTGCCTTCTTTTAGTAATAAGCCATCAGATGTTAAGACTTCGGAAATTGATAAAGAGGAAGTGAAGGGATTTCTTGAAAAGGTTATTACTATTAATAGGATAACCAAAGTTACTAAAGGGGGGAAAAAATTGTCTTTTAGTGCTTTGGTTGTTGTTGGAGATATGGCTGGTAGGGTAGGCTATAGTTTATCCAAGGCGCCAGAAGTGGCGACTGCTATTCGCAAGGCAATGGCTACGGCTAAAAAAAATATGATAAAAGTACCTATCAGAGGGACGACAATTCCTCATGAGATAATAGGTCGTTGTGGTGGGGCAAGAGTGCTTATGAAGCCGGCAGCAGAAGGTACTGGTGTTATTGCCTGTGGAGCAGTGCGTGCCGTATGTGATGGTGCTGGTATTCACAATATTTTAACAAAATGTCATAGGTCCAATAATCCTATTAATGTAGTGAAGGCTGCAATTGATGGACTTAGTAGGTTGAAACCATTTCCTGAAACGGAACAAAAAGATAAAAAGGAAGAAGATTAATTTTTTTGTAAACATAGGTTTTAATTATGCAGATACATGACTTAAAGGCTCCTAAAGGTGCAAGAAAAAGAAAGAATATAGTAGGCCGTGGTAGGGGATCTGGGAGTGGTGGAACAAGCGGTCGTGGTGAAAATGGTCAGCGTTCTCGTAGAGGGAGAAGTATTGTTGGTTCTCTAGAAGGTGGGCAGATGCCCCTTATAAGGCGATTGCCGAAAGTAGGATTTAGGAGCAAGAATCCTACTGTTTATCAAGTAGTTAATATTGGGGATTTGAATTGTTTTGAAAAAAATAGTGTAATAAATGCTGAGGTCTTAAAATCATCAGGATTAATTAAGAGTTTAAATAAACCTTTTAAGATCTTAGGTAGGGGTAAGATTGCAAAGCCTCTTATTATTCAGACAAAGGCTATTTCTAAAAAGGCCATGGCTAGAATAGTTAATGCCGGTGGCAAGGTTGAGGTATGATATCTTCGTTTGCTAATTGTTTTAAAATACCTGAATTAAGGAAAAAGATTTTATTTACGCTGGCAATTATTGCTGTATATCGTGTTGGGTGCCATATCCCTGTACCGGGTGTTAATGGTGTGGCCTTGGCTGAGTTCTTTGACAGGATAAATTCTACTACTAGCGGTAGTATATTTGGTGTGATGAATATGTTTTCTGGAGGTGCACTCAGGCGTGCAACAGTTTTTGCCCTGGGGATTATGCCGTATATTTCTAGTTCTATCATTATGCAGCTTCTTACTGCAGTTATTCCTGCTCTTGAAAAATTATCAAAAGAAGGGCAAAGTGGTTATCATAAGATAAATCAATATACACGTTATGGTACATTGGCCTTGGCAAGTGTACAGTCTTTCTTTATTGCCTTGTGGTTAGAAAATGGACTTAGAGGAATACAGATAGTTAATTCCCCAGGATGGGGGTTTAGATTGGTTACTGTTGTTACTTTGTCAGCAGGTACGCTTCTTTTAATGTGGTTAGGTGAACAGATCCAAGAGAGAGGGATAGGGAATGGTATCTCTCTTATTATTACTGCTGGTATAATTTCTGCGGCCCCTGCTGCTATAAGACAGCTTGCAATGTTACTTTCTCCAAATAGCGGTGGCGGGGTTCAACTTCAGCCATTTACGCTTTTAGTAATGGTGTGTTTTTTATTGATTGTTATTGTCTCGATAACTTTGATTACCCAGGCACAGAGAAAGATACCGGTTCAATATGCCCGGCGTATTGTAGGTAGAAAAATTTACGGTGGGCAGAGTCATTATATTCCCTTGAAGGTAGATACAGCAGGTATTATTGCTATTATATTTGCACAATCGATTATATTGTTTCCATCTACTTTGGCGAGTTTTATCCCTGTTCAGGGGTTTCAGGTGTTTGCAAGTTATTTGCGTAGAGGACAATTATTGTATTATATAATATATGGTATTTTAATAATATTTTTCTGTTATTTTTATACTGCTATAGTATTTAATCCTGTGGATGTTGCAGAGAATATGAAAAAACAGGGAGGATTTATCCCTGGAGTGAGACCAGGAAAGCAGACAGAACAATATTTAGATTTTGTTTTGACCCGTATTACACTTGCTGGAGCATTGTTTATATGTGTTATTGCTATTATGCCAGATGCAATAATGGCAGCATTTAAAGTCCCTTACTTGGTTGCGTCATTTTTTGGTGGGACAGGGGTATTAATTGTTGTAGGTGTTATGCTTGATACAATGAAACAGATAGAATCTCATCTTTTAATGAGGCATTATGATGGGTTTATGAGAACAGGTAAAGTGAAGGGGAGAAGATGAAAATAGTATTATTAGGACCACCAGGAGCAGGAAAGGGGACATTAGCAGGATCTCTAAAGGATAAGCTAAATTTTATTCATATTTCAACAGGTGATATCCTTAGAGAGGAGATGAAGAATAATACTCATCTTGGACAGGAGGCAAAGTCATATATAGAAAAAGGAGAGCTTGTCCCGGATGAATTGGTCACACGTTTGATAGAGAATAAGTTGTTAAGTAATGGGTTGATAGGGAAAGATATTATGTTTGATGGTTTCCCTAGGACTCAGAACCAGGCAGAGGATTTAGATAGGATATTGTCAGAAAAGAATATGTGTGTTGATTATGCATTATATCTTAAAGCAAGTTTGTCAGTAATTATAAAAAGGTTGACAGGTAGAAGGGTATGTCGAAATTGTGGAGCCTTATATCATATAATCAATATGCCACCTAAGAAGGATGGTATATGTGATAAATGTAGTGGTGAATTGTATCAGCGTGCGGATGATAATGAAGAGACTATAAAAAATCGTATGGATGTGTATAACCAAAGCACCGCTCCTATCTTGGAATTTTATGAAAAGCAAAATAAATTAAAGGTGTTGAATGCTGATGAAGGGGCAGCAGAGGTGCTTAAAGCTGCATTAGGGATTTTGAATGGTTAATGGAGGTGGAATAGGTATTCGGACAAGGGAGGAGATAAGTATCCTCTCTGAGGCAGGTAAGATATTATCAGGTGTTGTAAGGAATCTGGTTAAGTTTTCACAAAAAGGGGTGGCTACTAGAGATATAGATGCTTATGCTGAATCTTTGATAAGGAAAGCCGGGGCAATACCTGCTTTTAAGGGATACCGTGGATTTCCTGCGAGTGTATGTGTTTCGATAAATGAACAAGTAGTCCATGGTATACCGTCTAACAGGTTGTTAATGGAAGGTGATTTAGTTAGTTTGGATGTGGGTATAGCATATAAAGGTTATTATTCAGATATGGCGGTTACTATAGGTATTGGGCAACTGTCACCGGTTAAAAAAGATCTTTTAGAGGTAGCAAGAAAGGCTCTTTATAAAGGTATTGATAAAGCAAAGGTTGGTAATCGTCTTTCAGATATTTCTCATGCTATTCAACGGTTTGTTGAGTCAAACAGATGTTCTGTTGTACGTGATTTTGTTGGGCATGGGATAGGCAAGAAGTTGCATGAAAACCCAGAAATACCAAATTTTGGAGCACCTCATAGAGGTCCTTTGTTGAAGGAGGGAATGGTATTTGCTATTGAGCCTATGGTAAATTTAGGTACATGGCAGACAAGGATATTAAATGATAAATGGACAGTTGTTACTGAAGATGGAAAACCTTCTGCACATTTTGAGCATACGGTTGCGATATTAAAAGAAGGTCCTAAGATTTTAACAGAATGAAGTTGTAGAAGGAAGATGTGATGTGGAGAAGCAGTAAAAATTGAGATTATGGCAAAAGAAGATTTAATAGAAGTAGAGGGAGTGGTAAAAGAGGCCTTGCCTAATGCAAGGTTTCGTGTAGAACTTGATAATGGTCATATGGTACTTGCCCATATATCTGGTAAAATAAGGATGCATTTTATTAGGATCCTTCCAGGTGATAGAGTTAAATTAGAACTTTCTCCGTATGATTTGTCCAGAGGGAGGATTGTATATAGGAGTAAATAACTATGAAGGTAAAATCATCAGTAAAAAGAATTTGTAGTAACTGTAAAATTGTACGTAGAAGAGGTGTGGTGAGGGTAATTTGTTCTAACCCAAAACATAAACAAAGACAGGGGTAGGAGAGAGATCTCCTTTTAAGATATTTTATTGATATGGTTTGGCCAAAGGCAACCATTATGGATTAGAAATATTAATGGAGGGAAATAACGAATGCCAAGAATTTTAGGTGTAGACATCCCAAAAGACAAGAGAATCGAAACCTCATTGCGTTATATATATGGAATAGGACTATTCACTGCACGTAAAATATTAGATGAGGCAGGTATTAGTTATGATATTCGAGCAAGGGAATTATCGGATGAGGATATAGCTAAGATTAGTTCTATTATTCAAAATAATTATCGCACAGAGGGAGATTTAAGGAGAGAAGTAACACAGAATATAAAAAGGTTAATAGATATAGGTAATTACCGTGGTCTTAGACATAGGAGAGCTTTGCCTGTTAGAGGACAGCGAACTAGAACTAATGCACGTACAAGAAAGGGCAGAAAACCCGTTGTTGGTGCTAAGTCGAAAAAACGGTAATCTTATCAATTTAATGGGAAAGGACTTTTAAAGATGGCAAGGTCTACTAAGAGGAGGGAAAAGAAGGCTAAAAAGAAGGCCTTGAAAGGCATTACTTCAGGGGTTGCTCATATTACTGCGACATTTAATAATACTATTATTACTATTACTGATACAAAGGGTAATGTTATTGTATGGTCTACTCCAGGAGTAGTAGGGTTTAGTGGGTCTAAGAAATCTACTCCGTTTGCAGCTCAGGTAGCAAGTGCGGATGCAGCTAGAAAGGCAAAGGATTTGGGAATTAAAACAGTAAGTGTTTATGTAAAAGGACCAGGTGCTGGCAGGGAGTCAGCTATAAGGGCGTTGCAGGCAAATGGATTAAGTGTAACTTTAATTAAAGATGTGACTCCATTGCCTCATAATGGATGCCGTCCTAGGAAAAAACGCCGTGTATAATGTAAAATAGAAAGAGGAGAGATATAGATGGCAAGATATAGAGGACCGAGATGTCGATTGTGTAGACGAGAAGGTGTTAGTATTTGTATGCGTAAGAAGTGTGCTCAAACAATAAGAGAGTATGCTCCCGGACAACACGGAGCAGCAAGGAGGCTTAAGTTATCAGATTATGGTATTCAGTTAAGAGAAAAACAAAAGGTAAAACGACTTTATGGAGTGCTTGAAAAGCAGTTTAGGCGTTACTATGAGAAAGCTGCACGTGCGGGGGGGGTTACCGGTACAGTATTGCTTCAAATTTTGGAGCGTAGACTTGACAATGTGGTTTTTAGGTTGGGATTCGCTACAACAAGACCACAGGCCAGGCAGATTGTAAGTCATGGTTTTGTTTATGTTAATGATAGAAGGGTTAATATAGCTTCTTTTCAGGTTAAGACAGGCGATGAGATAGAGATAAAGGTTACAGAAAAAAACAAAAAATATATTATGGGAAATCTTGAGGTAACAAAAGATAGACCAAGACCAGGGTGGCTTGCATTTGATGAAAAACATCTGCGGGGGAAGGTATTAAGATTACCAGAGCGTGATGATATTGATTTTCCGATCAATGAACAGTTGATTATAGAGCTTTACTCGAAATAAAGATAGTGGTAGACGTGCTATTGAATATATGTTGCATAATTTTTTGATACTACCCACACTCATTTAAGGAGGAGAACATGGGCGTTAAGTGGCGTGATTTTCAAATGCCTAAGAGGCTTGAATGTGAAGAGGCAACTTATACAGAAACCTATGGGAAATTTATTGTAGAGCCTTTTGAAAGAGGATATGGAGTTACTTTAGGAAATTCTTTAAGACGGGTGCTTATTTCATCCATAGAAGGTAGTGCAGTTACTTCAGTTAAGGTTGAAGGTGCTCCTCATGAATATTCAACCATTCCCGGTGTAATGGAGACAGTTTCGGAAATAATATTGAATATAAAAAGGCTAGTATTAAGATTACATTCGAAAGTCCCAAAGACTGTTTATATAAAAGCTGAACAAAAAGGAGAGGTTAGGGCTGCAGATATTATTTGTGATGAGACAGTAGAGGTTCTTAATCCGGATCTTCATATAGCTACTTTGACTCGTGATACACGTCTATATATGGAAATGGAGGTATCAAGAGGACGAGGTTATGTGCCTGCTGAGATGAATAAAAAGGAAACAGCAGTTAATGCTATAGCTATAGATTCTATTTTTACCCCTATTGTAAAAGTAAACTATAAGGTTGAAAATACTCGTATAGGGCAGAAGACAGATTATGACAGACTTATTATGGAGATTTGGACTAATGGCGGCATTAGTCCAAAGGAAGCTATGTTGTATAGTGCAAATATCATTCAGAGGCATTTGGATGTTTTTGTAAGTTATGGTCAACTTCCAGAAGAGGAGGAAGAGGAAGAGGAAATTTCAGCAGAAGAACAGGCGCTTTATGAAAAATTAAGGTTACCTATTTCCGAGTTGGAGCTTTCCGTAAGGAGTGCGAATTGTCTTAAGGATGCAAAGATAAAAACTATAGCAGAACTGGTGAGAAAGACAGAGGCAGATTTGCTTTCATTTAGAAATTTTGGTAAGAAGTCACTAACGGAGATAAATGATCTGCTTAAGGTTATGGGTTTAAGTCTTGGTATGAAGGTAGATATGAAAAAATTGAGGAAGAAGGATTAAGATGAGACATAGAATTTCTGGTAATAGATTAAATCGAAATATGAGCCTTAGAAAGGCAACTATTAGAGATATTGCAAAGGCTACTTTGATACATCAAAGAATATGTACGACAAAGCCCAAGGCAAAAGAGGCAAGAAAATTGGTTGACAGACTTATTACTTTGGGTAAGAGAGGTAGGCTTGCAGATAAACGAGCAGCTTTTGCAATTTTATGTGACCATAAATTGGTCAGTGATTTGTTTAATAATACTGCACCGCGGTTTAAGGATAGGGCAGGAGGGTATACGAGGATTATTACTATTGGAAAGAGGCGAGGAGATGATGCTCAAATGGCTTTTCTTGAGCTTACGGAAAAAGAAGAGTTAATAGTAAGTAAGCCTAAGACAGGAATTGGAATAAAGAAAAAATTTTCAGATGTGTTACCGGGAAAGAAAAAGGAGGGTTCACAAGTTAAGTCTAAGTCCCCCAAAAAAGGAAGTGATAAGGAAGAAGGAAATAAACAGGATGGAATTGAAGAATCACAAGCTAATGTGGAATCTAAGGGCAGAGAGGCAAAGTTTATGAGTGGTATCCGCAGGATGTTTAAAAAGAAGAATGATACGAGTTCTGGTAATTAGCATTGATAGAAGAAAATTTTGTGCTTTTGGAGGTATGTGTAAATGCCAAAAATTAATAGAAGGGTTAAGCAGCTAGTGTCCTCGTCAACATTGGCGATTACTGCTAGGGCAAAAGAGTTACGGCAAAAAGGGGTTGATGTTGTTAATTTTGCTGGAGGTGAACCAGATTTTGATACCCCGGATGTTATTAAACAGGCAGCTGTTGTTGCGATTAATAATGGATTAACAAAATATACCCCAAGTATAGGTACACTCGAGTTACGTGAACAAATAGTAAGAAAATTTAAGGAAGAAAATAATATTAGTTATGATGTTTCTCAGATAGCGGTTTCATGCGGGGCCAAGCATTCTCTTTTTTCAATTGTGCAGGTTTTGGTTGATGAAGGAGATGAGGTGCTTATCCCTGCACCTTATTGGGTAAGTTATCCTGAGATGGTAAAACTTGCAGGTGGTGTGTCTAAAATTATTCCTACTTCTCCTCAAACAAATTTTAAACTAACAGCGCAGCGACTTTCTGAAAATATTTCTGATAATTCTAAAGTATTGATATTGAATTCTCCATCTAATCCAACTGGTATGCTGTATTCTAAAGAAGAATTAGAAGCAATAGCAGAGGTATGTGTTAAAAATAATTTGTTTGTTATAAGTGATGAGATATATGAAAAGATTATTTTTGATACAGATACATATACTTCAATAGCATCTTTAGGTCCAGATATTTATAAACTTACTATTACAGTAAACGGTGTATCTAAGGCGTATTCTATGACAGGCTGGCGGATAGGGTATTGTGCTGGGGATAAAGAGATTATAGGATATGTAAAAAAAATACAGGACCATTCAACATCAAACCCATCTTCTATAAGTCAGGCAGCAGCTTTGGAGGCCTTGAGATCTGCTGGAAAAGACGCTTTGATGATGGCCGCAGAATTTAAGAAAAGAAGAGATATTATTACATCTGGAATGGATGAAATATCAGGTATAAGTTATATTAAACCTGAAGGGGCATTTTATTTGTTTTGTGATTTTTCTAAATTTGGTGATTCTATTGAGACTGCAAAGTCGATTTTAGATGAGGTTAACGTAGCAGTTATTCCTGGAGATGGGTTTGGCGCGCCTGGTTTTATGCGAATGAGTTTTGCCACATCCTCTGAGAAAATAAAAGAAGGTATCAGGAGGATATCTGATTGGGTGAAGAAGCATGCCTAATATTATTTTCTATTTGAGATACATGTATTGTTAATTAAGGTTATCATTTGGGAGGCAAAAGTGGATCTCAATGAATATCTAAAGCTTTCCGTAGAAAGAAACGCCTCTGATTTACATCTTACTGAAAATAGCCCACCTATATTAAGAATAGATGGTAAATTAGTTTTTACTGAAGAGGAACCATTTACAAGAGAAGAGCTGAAGAGAAGTATATATGGTATTCTTACAGATCTTCAGAAGGAGCAGTTTGAACGTGATTTAGAATTGGATTTTTCAATAACACTTGAGAATTCAGATCGATTTAGAGTTAATGTACATATGCAGAGGGGATGTGTTGAGGCTGCTTTTCGCAGGGTGCCTATGGTAATCCCCTCTGTTGAGGAATTAGGATTGCCTTCTGCTATTTATAATTTTGCAAGAAAGACACAAGGGTTGGTGCTTATTACAGGTCCTACAGGTACAGGTAAGACTACAACATTAGCATCTATGATTAATATAATTAATGAAGAACGTGCCTGCATGATAATGTGTATTGAGGATCCGATTGAATATATCCATAAAAATAAAAAATCTGTAATAAAACAACGTGAGGTTTATAATGATACTCATTCATTTGCAGAGGCTCTTAAAAGGTGTTTACGGCAGGATCCAGATGTAATTGTTGTAGGAGAAATGAGAGATTTAGAGACGATAGCAACCGCTCTGACGGCTGCAGAAACAGGGCATTTAGTGTTAGCAACTCTTCATACTCCTGATACTGCACAGACAATAGAAAGAATAATTGATGTTTTCCCACCTAATCAGCAACAACAGGTCAGGCTTCAGCTCTCGTCTTCTTTGCAGGGAGTGACTTCTCAGATTTTATTGCCTCATGCCGATGGAGAAGGACGTATATTAGCCTCGGAGGTTCTTGTTGCTACTCCTGCAATAAGAAATCTTATTCGTGAGCGAGCTGTTGAACAGATACCTACTGTACTTCAGACAGGACAAAAATATGGAATGCATACTATGGATGCTTCTTTGAAGGAACTTGTTCAGGCAGGTTTGGTCACATATGAAGATGCTCTTCAACATGTTAAGAATGTCGAAGAATTTAAGACACTATTAAATATGGATTAAGAATGATAAGAAGAGAATTTAATGAATGTTTTGATGGTGATTTATAACTATAATCACTAGATAAGATAAAGAAAATATTTAGAAGATCCATCCATAAACTACAAAAGAGATAATTTCCGTATTTTATTAATTTAGATATTGAATTATTGAAGTTAATGAATAGGCATGGTAGGATCTGACTTATTTAATTAAGAGGTGTTTGTTATGAATCAGGAAGTCTGTTGTGCAGGTTTTTAGTAGGATAAATTAAATAAATAAGTAGACGGTATTATGATTTGAATTGTATTTTAAGATATTAGAGATAATTTGGAAATGAAAGTGAGGGATGACAGATGGGCTCATATGATGAGTTAGTAGATAAGGCCAAAGAAAGGTTTGGTAGAATTGTTGAGGAGCAGTTGCGTCGTGTTGAGCAGATGAAAAAGGATACAGGTTTTATTGATTATTCTACATTGTCTCCTATTATTATTGGCATCTGTTGGGGAGATGGGATAGGAGAGATAATATCCAAACATGCCCAAAAGGTATTAGAACATATGTTAAAGAGTGAGATAGCCTCAGGTAAGATTGTTTTTAGACAGATAACAGGACTTACTATAGAAAATAGGGTTAAGCATATGAAGGCTATACCTGATGATGTGCTTGATGAGATTAAGTTATGTCATGTTATACTGAAAGGGCCTACTACTACTCCACAGGCAGGTGGGCCATGGCCTAATATAGAGAGTGCTAATGTTGCAATGCGCAGGTACCTTGATCTGTTTGCTAATGTCCGGCCTGTTAAGATACCGCAAGAGGGCATTGATTGGTGTTTTTTTAGAGAGAATACAGAGGGAGCTTATGTTTTGGGCTCAAAGGGTTTTGATATATCTGAAGATATTAGTATAGATTTTAAGGTGATCACACAACAGGGCAGTGAGAGGATTATTCGTATGGCATTTGATTATGCCAAGAAAAATAATATTGACCGTGTAACTGTTGTAACAAAGTCTAATGTAGTAAAGACTACAGATGGTAGGTTTTCTAAGGTTGCCTTCCGTATAGCAGAGGAGTATCCTGATATACGGTTGGATGAATGGTATATTGATATTATGACAGCGAAATTACTTGATCCCGCACGTAGGAAGCAATTTAAGGTAATAGTTCTTCCTAATCTATATGGAGATATCTTAACAGATGAGGCAGCCCAGCTTCAAGGTGGAGTTGGCACTGCCGGGAGTGCTAATATTGGAAGACGCTGGTCGATGTTTGAGGCCATTCATGGAAGCGCACCACGTATGGTAAAAGAAGGTAGGGCAGAGTTTGCTGATCCCAGTTCTATGATACGTGCATCTGCTATGTTGTTAAGACATATAGGGTTTGCTGATGCTGCTGAAAAGGTTGAAATGGCTCTGGATGTATGCGGGCAGTTTGAAAGAAAGAAAGTTATAACAGGAAGAGATAATGGCGTAACTGGCGAGGAATATACCGATTATCTTCTTTCTTGGATTGATAATGCGGAATTAAAATCTTATTGGGAGAAAGAAGTATCTAGGGTTAGCATTAAGTGAATTAGTTACATGGATATCTTTATATTAAAATAAAGCCTCTTTCTTTTTGGAAGGGGTTTTATTTTTGTAAAATGGTATTATTTTAGAATAAATTTTGTAGAGTTAGGTATGGGATATAAATGTTGTTTACAAGATTTAGGTTTGATAGATTACAGGCAGGCCTATCTTTTACAGAGGCAGGCAATAGGTCATTTGAAGGATACGGGTATTCAGTCAATATTTTTATGTGAACATCCTGTTGTTATTACATTGGGTAGGATGGCAAGGAAAGAGAATTTACTTGTCTCTGAGGAGCATTTGAAAGTAAAGGGAGTTGATCTCATCCATGTTAATCGAGGAGGAGATATAACTTTACATGCACCGGGACAGCTGGTTATCTATCCTATATTTAATTTAACATATTATGGGAAAGATCTTCATAAGTATTTACATAAATTGGAACAAACAATTATTGATTTATTAGGTTATTTTGATATAGTTGCGGATAGAATTTATGGAAAGACTGGTGTATGGATAAGAGATGCAAAGATAGCATCTATAGGTATTGGTGTCAAGCACTGGATAAGTTTTCATGGGGTTGCTTTAAATGTGGATATTGATATTAGTTTATTTTTCATGATAAAACCCTGTGGTATGGAGGTTAGAATGACAGCCATGAATAAATTGATGTCTTCAGGAGTCGATAAGCAGGATATAAAGGAGAAGTTAATTTCTTGTTTTGAACGGGAGTTTGATTTAAATTATATTTAAGATTAGAATATCATTGTAGATAATATAAGAGTATAATGTGGAGGTTATTGTTATGGAACATGAATTGAAGTTGCCTGAATTAGGCGAAGGTATTGAAAAGGCAATTGTTGCCTGTTGGCATGTTAAAGAGGGCGATGAAGTAAACCAAGGAGATGAGATCGTTGAAGTTGTCACAGACAAGGCTTCCTTTGGTGTGCCTTGTCCTTGTAGTGGAATTTTAAAAAAGATAATGGTCCATGAGGGGGGGGAGATTAGGGTAGGTGGAGTATTAGCTAACATAGGAGCAGGAGAGTCTATAATATGAGTAATTCTAAGAAACGTGTTTTATTGATGTATATTACAAAGGTCTCAGGACACAGACAGGCGACACTTGCTATTCAGCAGACATTACGCCGTATGGCCCCTGATGTGGAGGCTCCTGCTATTAATGGCTTCGGCTACACTTATCCTGTACTGGAGAAGATTGTTAACAGGGCATATATGAGTGTTATTAGAAGAACCCCTAAGGTGTGGGATTATCTATATGATAATCCTAAGATTGTCAAAAATTCTCAGAGCATAAAACAGTTTTTGCATAAGACCAGCCATGAGAAATTAAGGATGTTGTTTGAAAGGCATAATCCTTCTGTTGTTGTATGCACGCAGGCGTTTCCCTGTGGGATGGTAGCAGACTATAAAAGGGCGTATAATATTGATATGACTTTGATAGGGGTTTTAACCGATTTTTCTCCTCATTCGTTTTGGATTAATGAAGGGGTTGATTATTATATTGTCCCTTCTGAGGATGCTAAGGATAGGTTTATTAAAAAAGGTGTAGATGAGAGGATTATAAGGGTTTATGGTATTCCTATAAGACCGAAGTTTGCAGAAAAGCTGGATAGAAGATTAATTGCAGATAAGCTGGGAGTAGATCTTTCTAAACCTGTAATTCTTATTATGGGGGGAGGCCAGGGCTTAGGGCCTATAAGGTCTACTGTAAAATCTTTGATAAAGTTTGATATGGAGATGCAGATTATGGTTGTTGCGGGTACGAATAAAAAGGTGATAAAAAGTTTAAAGGGATATGCTGAGAGATTTCCTAAAAGGGTCTTGGTGTTTGAATATGTTAAGAATGTGGATGAGCTGATGGAGGTAGCTACTCTAATTATAACTAAGCCGGGAGGGATGACCACTGCTGAGAGCCTTGCGAAGGGGTTGCCAATGGTAGTGGTTAATCCTATACCAGGGCAGGAAATGAGAAATACGGATTTTTTGATACGGAAAGGAATAGCAGTTCGTATAGACAATAAGGCGGATATAGGAGAAGAGGTTGATATGCTTTTACGTTCACCTGAACGGCTTGAGGCAATGAGAAAGGCAGCATATGAGAACGCAAAGCCTAATGCTGCTGTAGATATAGTTAAACTTATTTTGGAAAATATTAATAGATAGCTTTGTATATTTTATAGCTATATAAGATGGTTAGATATTTATTATATAAAATAGCCTTATTTTTTGTTCATTGTCTGCCATATAAGGTTTCTTACAGAATAGCGATTTTTCTTTCGAATATGCATTATTGGTTGTCTTTTAAGGATAGGAAGGCAGTTATAGGTAATTTACGTGCAATTACTGGGAAAGAGGATATAACATTTGAGGCGAAGGAGGTTTTTAGAAATTTTGGCAGGTATTTACATGAATTTTTTATTATGGATAAGGTGTTGGATAAAGAGTATATCCGAAAAAATATTAAGATAAAAAATATTAGACGCATACAGCATGTCCTGGATAAAGGTAAGGGGGGGATATTGGTTACCGCTCATATAGGTAATTGGGAGTTGGGTGGAGTTGTCGTGAGTATGTTAGGATATCCTTTGACCGCAGTTGCCCTTCCCCATAAGGAACGGCCGGTTAATGATTTATTTAATTCTAGACGGCAGAGTAAGGGGGTTAAAGTTGCACCATTACAGAATGCTGTGCGAATGTGTATGTCTGCTATAAAAAGAAATGAGTTAATAGCACTTGTTGCTGATAGAGATTTTAGTTCAAATGGTGAGGTGATGGATTTTTTGGGGAAAAAGGCCTTTATCCCAAAAGGAGCAGCGGTATTGTCAAAAAAGACAGGCGCACCTATTATCCCTGCTTTTCTTATTCGTAAAGATATTGGACAGTTTACATTGTTTGTCTGCAATCCAATATTCCCGGATAAAAATTTTGGACATAATGATGATGTTAAGCCCCTTATGAGAAAGTATCTTTCTGTTATCGAGGATATGATCCGTAGATATCCATCACAATGGCTGATGTTTAGAAGGTTTTGGGTATGAAGATATGTATACTAATTCCTGTTCATAATGAGGTTCGAACTATAGCTCAGATTGTAGAACAATTACTGGCAAAGGGCATGGATACTATTGTAGTCGATGATGGTTCTACGGATGGTTCCGGGGATGTTGCTCGCCAGAAAGGGGCAGTGGTTATAGTTAATAATAAAAAAAGTGGAAAAGGATATTCCTTACGGCGTGGATTCGATTATATCCTTAAGTTAGACTATAGTGGAGTGATTGTGATGGATGGGGATGGTCAGCATGATATATCTGATCTTGATGTTTTTATTCAAGCAGCAGAGGGAGAACAGATAGGTATAGTTTCTGGTAATCGTATGCATAATTCTAAGGGGATGCCTTTTGTCCGTTATGTGACTAATAGATTTATGTCTTTGCTTATATCTGTTGCCTGTGGGCAGTATATCCCCGATACTCAGTGTGGATATAGGTATATTGCTAGTGAAGTTTTAAAAGAGATTGAATTTCAGTGCAATGATTTTGAGATAGAGACTGAAATGCTTATAAAGGCAAGCAGAAAGGGTTTTAAAATTCGATCTGTGCCTATCAAGACTATTTATCGCGATGAAGAGAGTAAGATTAACCCTTTTAAAGATACTATTCGGTTTATTGTTTATTTTTCCAGAGAAGTTTTTAATCCTTGGCGTAAGAACTAAAAGTATAGAATATTGTTTTTATAATGAATATGCCCATGTATTGTTTTTTCATAACCAGTAGGCCTACTTTATATTTAGGTATGGATATGGCGGATAGACATCGGTTTAGGTATGCATTGCTCATGTCATTTTTGTTACATTGTTTGTTGATAATAGGTTTATCTCTACCAAGACGTTCTCATTATATAAAGCCAGCAAAACAGATAGAGGTGGTCTACAGAGCAGTAAAACAAAAAACAAGTAAGTCTTCTTTATTTAGCTATAAGAAATTTAATGTGGTTGAAAAGGCCCCACCACCATTAGATGATATTGATATTCTTCCTAAAAAAGAGGATTTTTTTAAGGTAATAGATAAACAAACAGCAGATGTCTCTATAACTAAGGATACATTTAAATTAGCCAACAAACAAGTTGCTGAGATACAAACCTTGGATATGGATAGGAAAATTACTATTCCTGTGTTGAAGACAGAGAAGATGATCAGTACAGGGTATCTTAGTCAACATCAAAAAATAAGAGAGAAAATAAGGCAGCGGGCATATGCATATATAAATAATCCAAGATTAAAAGATGGACAGGTTTATCTTACCTTTCTTTTAAGTAGGGATGGTAGATTGAAGCAGGTTAAGATTATAGAGTCCAAGACAAGGGCAAATGCGTATACCCGATCGGTTGCAAAAAGAAGCGTGGAAGAGGCGAGTCCGTTCCCTCCTTTCCCAGCTGACCTCCAATATCCGGAGTTATCGTTTAGCATAATGATTTCTTTTAGAGTTAATGAATAATAAATTCTATGTTAAGGAGGATATGATTATATGGTGGAAAAGGAACTTTTAGAGATATTGGCATGCCCTGCATGCAGAGGAGATGTTGAGGAAAAAGATGGTAAGATTGTATGTGTAAAGTGTAATAGAAGCTATCCTATAAAAGAAGGAGTCCCTATTATGCTAATAGAAGAGGCACAGACAGAATAGTAAAGTGAGATAGTGAATTAATCTTGCTATAATAATATGAAATATAACTTGTTTTTTTAGTTCGTAACAATAGCCTTTTGTGTTTTATGTCAGAACGTATAAAAAAGTTACAGCTTATATTGAAAGAAAAAAGACTTGATGCTTTCTTGGTTACTAACAGCACTAATGCCTCATATCTTACAGACATCCGCTCAGAAGATTCATGGCTTTTGGTTTGTGTTGATAGGAGTTTTTATCTTACTGATCCAAGGTATGAATTATATGCAAAAAAATGGTTAAATGAAGTATATGTTAAGATTACTAAGGACAGTCTTTATAGTCTTGTATCTAAGATAGCATTTAAAAGGAGGTTACATAAGATAGGTATAGATGAAAAACACCTTAATTTGTGGCAGTATAGGAAATTAAGACAAAGTTTGGTTGGCATAAGTAAATTAATAAATGCTACCGGGCTAGTTGAAGCATTACGTGAGGTTAAGGATCAGTATGAGATAAAACTTATCCGCAAGGCATTGAAAATACATAAACTGGCTAATGTTTTTTTGCATAGGATAATTGAAAAAGGGAAAAGGGAAAAGGATGTTTTATGTGAATTGGAAGGCTTTATTAAGGAAAGGGTTGATGGTTTTTCTTTCCCTCCTATTATTGCCTCAGGGATTAACTCTTGTTATCCTCATGCAAAGGTAACACAACGTAGGATAAAGGCCAATGATGTTATATTAGTAGATATGGGAGTAGATATAGGGGGATATAAGTCTGACTTGACACGTATGTTCTTTTTAGGTAAAATACCACCTCTTATACAAGAAATTTTTTCTATTGTACGTGATGCTCAAAAGGAGGCTATATCAGCAATTAAAGAAGGTGTTTTTTGTTCCGATGTAGATAGAGTTGCACGTAACTATCTTAGGAAAAATAAATTAGATAAATATTTTATCCATTCCTTAGGTCATGGAATAGGACTTGAGATACATGAGTCTCCTTATTTATCACAAAAGTCTAATGCCGAGCTGAAAGAAGGTATGGTGTTAACGGTTGAACCTGGGGTATATATTCCGAATAAGTTTGGCATTAGGATAGAAGATATGGTTTTAGTAACTAAAGATGGATGTGAGGTGTTAAGTGACGATATCGATTAATCAGATTGCCTCTGGTATGGCTCTTAGGATTAATGATGCTATTTTTATGGTTATAGATTATAATCATGTTAAACCGGGTAAGGGTAGTGCTTTTGTACGGGTAAAGTTAAAGAATGTTAAGACTCAGCAGGTGCTGGAGAAGACATTTAAGACAGCTGATAGACTTGATGATGTAGAGTTAGAGGAAAGGAGGTTGCAGTATCTTTATAGGAGCGGGGATAGTTTTCATTTTATGGATAATAGTTCATACGAAGAGATTGTTATCCCTGTTGATATATTAGGAGATAGTGTGCGGTTCCTGCAGGATGCCTTGGAGGTTATTGCCTACTGTTATGAAGGAGAGGTTCTTAAGGTCACTTTGCCGAATTTTATAATAGCGGAGGTAACGCATACAGAACCGGGGTTTAAAGGGGATTCATCCAAGGCAGTATTAAAACCAGCAGAGATAGATACAGGTGCAACAGTACAGGTGCCTTTATTTATAAATATAGGCGACCGTATAAAGATAGATACCAGAAACGGGACATATGTGGAAAGGGTTCAAAAATGAATCTTAAGGAGTTACGTGAGATCATTAAGTTGATGAATGATAATGAATTGTCAGAGGTTGAGCTTGAACATGAAGGGACAAAGATAAAGTTAAAAAAGTTGTCTTCTTCAGTGCCTGAGGCTACAGTAACTATACCAACAACACAGTATCAATCTGTTTTGCCTCAACAACCTGTACAGGGACAGACTGAGGTATCATCGAAGCCAGCTAATAGGAAGGAAATTACTTCTCCTATGGTAGGGACATTTTATCGTGCTCCGTCACCAGATTCTCCTCCTTATGTAGAAGTAGGAGAGATAGTAGAAGTTGGACAGGTTGTATGTATAGTTGAAGCGATGAAGTTAATGAACGAAATAAAGTCTGAGATAAAGGGTAAGATAGTTGAGATACCAGTAGAGAATGCCCATCCTGTAGAATATGGTCAGACTTTATTTGTGTTGGAACCGGTTTAATATTTGTTTTATTTACGTGTTGTAAATTTTATAATTCTGTATGAATGCCGGTTTTTTATAACTTTAATTTATTAAAATGTTTTCAAAGATACTTATTGCCAATCGCGGTGAGATAGCCTTAAGAATCATACGTGCTTGCCGGGAACTTGATATTCAGACAGTAGCAGTCTATTCTGAAGCTGATCGTAATTCTCTTCATGTTCGTTTCGCTGACGAGGCTGTTTGCATAGGTCCTGCGCCGAGTTCAGAAAGCTATCTTAATATTCCTGCCATTATAGCTGCTGCAGAGATAACTGATGTTGAAGCTATTCATCCAGGATATGGTTTTTTAGCTGAAAATGCACATTTTGCTGAGATATGTGCATCGTGTAATATTACTTTTATCGGACCAGCTTCTGAGACTATTAGGAGTATGGGGGATAAGGTTGTTGCGAAAGAGACCATGCGGAAAATGGGGGTGCCTCTTACCCCGGGCAGTGATGGCGTTGTTCCTACAAAGGAAGAGGCACTTAAGATAGCTCAACAGATAAAGTACCCTGTAATTATTAAGGCTGCCTCAGGTGGCGGTGGTAAGGGCATGAGAGTATGTCATAATGATGTAAGTTTGATAAGTTCTTTTATGATGGCCAAAAATGAGGCAGAGGCTAATTTTGGTAATCCTGATGTTTATATTGAAAAATATATAGAGGATCCTAGACATGTAGAATTTCAGATAGTTGCTGATCATTATGGAAATGTGATACACTTAGGAGAGCGAGACTGTAGTATACAACGTCGTCATCAGAAGTTATTGGAAGAGTCTCCATCTCCTGTGTTGACAGAGCAGTTAAGAAAAAAGATGGGAGAGGCTGCTGTAAAAGCGGCTAAGGCAGCTAATTATGTAAGTATGGGGACAATAGAGTTCCTTGTTGACTCATCGGGAGAGTTCTACTTTATGGAAATGAATACGCGTATTCAGGTCGAACATCCTGTAACAGAAATGGTAACAGGAATAGATCTTGTTAAGGAGCAGATAAGGATTGCTGCAGGAGAAAAGTTAAGTTTTAAACAGGATGATGTAAAATTACAAGGTGCAGCCATAGAGTGTCGTATTAATGCTGAGGACCCGGATAATAATTTTATGCCTTCTCCGGGTAAAATAGAGGAGCTTCATTTACCAGGAGGCTACGGAGTAAGGATAGATACACATATATATAACGGTTATGAGATATGTCCTTTTTATGATTCTATGGTTGCTAAACTGATTGTCCATGGAAGGGATAGAGCAGAGGCTATAAGGATTATGGGAAGGGCTTTAGAAGAATTTTACATAAGCCCTATAAAAACCACCATAGGATTACATAGTAGGATATTGTCTAATCAGCTTTTTTTGGATGGTAAGGTTTCTACGCATTTTCTTGAAAAAATGTTGAAACCGGATACCATATCCTGAGTATGCGAAATGATAATGAAATTGATTTGGGTTCCGTGAAGATAAATAGGAATATTATATTGGAGATTATTGCAAGGGCTGTTGGCGAGGATGAGGGGATAAGGCTTGCGGAGCCAGGATTTTTGTTCCGTTTTTTTTGTCGTGTAAAAAATAGACCTGCTTATCGTATTGAGGTTGAGGTCGATAAGAAGAAGGATATGCGTATAAATATTGATGTTGTTATCTCTTATGGTATAGATATCCTTAAAGTAGCTGATACCCTTAGAGAGAGAATAAATGCTATACTTGAAAAGATGATTCATCGTATGGCAGGGTATATAAATGTGCGAGTGGTAGGGATAAAAAAGGAGTTATAATGAGGTTTATAGTAAGAATTGCAGTTTTGCTATATGTCTTATCTGTCTTGTTTGTATGTGGTTTCTTTATATTAATAATTATTGGTGACTTTAATTTAGAGTTTGCAGAAGGCATATTTCGACTTATATCATCAGATGGTGATCTCAGAGTGGCAGCATGCATATTTACATTATTATTGGTATTTGAGTCTTTATTGTTTGCAAGATTTTTTATTAAAGATATTCAGGAAGAAAATAAATCTGTAGTGTTTGATAACCCTTCAGGGAAGGTCAGTATCTCTATGGGAACTTTAGAGGATCTAGTAAAAAGAACTATTATTAGATTCCCAGAGGTGAAGGATATAAGATGTTCTGTCAGATTATATAGGAAAAAGTTATTTGTGAGAGTTAATTTATCTGTTCGTGCAGACACAGATATTCCTAAGGTTACTTCAGAGATCCAAGAGTCGGTCAAGGAAAGGATACAGAATGCCATAGGTCTTGACGATGCCGCAGAGGTATCGATTTATATAAAAAAAATACTTCATGAAAGGCTCCCTTCTAGTAGGGCATCCTCTGCAGGTGATATAATTGTAGAGAAGTCTGCAGAGACAAATATTCCTTTTCAGGGATATCGCCCGTAATAGTTGTAGTTTCCAAATGGGAGTATTAGGGAGTATACGGATATGAAAAAGATAGGAATATTAACAGGTGGAGCAGATTGTTGTGGGCTTAATTCTGTGATTCGTGCAGTGGTAAGAAAGGCTATGCAAGAAGGATATGTGGTTACTGGTATTAAAAATGGCTGGAATGGTCTTGTTGAAAATGATATGCGTATCCTTGACCTTCGTACTACTAGCGGTATTTTAGACAGAGGTGGGACTATATTAGGTACAAGTAGGCTTATCCCCCCTTTGGAAGAAGAAAAGATGGAAAGGATAATAGAAAATTTTAAGCGGAGCGGGATAGATGCACTTATTGTAGTTGGTGGAGAGGATACTTTAAAGATAGCCCTTGAATTGGAGAAGATAGGCAATATACCTATTATTGGTGTCCCTAAATCTGTTGATAATGCGCTTTCCGGCACAGATTATGCCTTTGGTTTTGATACAGCAGTTAATATAGCGACAGAATGTATTGATCGTTTGCATACTACCGCAGAGAGTCATCATCGTATAATTGTTATTGAGGTTATGGGGCGATATACGGGCTGGATTGCACTAGAAGCGGGTATTGCTGGAGGTGCAAATTTTATGCTGGTCCCGGAAGTCCCAGTAGATATCAATAAACTTTGTGATTCTTTAAGGGCAAGGCATAAACGAGGTAAGATGTTTAGTCTTATTGTTGTTGCTGAAGGGGCAAAGATAATAGGATATACTCCTAGTCATCCGGACAGACGTACGGAAAGGAGAAGGCATAGGGTGAGTAATATAGGAGAATTATTAGCAAATTTAATAGAGGATAATACAGGATACGAGACGCGTGTAAGTGTTCTTGGGCATATTCAGAGAGGAGGGACTCCTACGGCTTTTGATAGGATACTTGGGACAAGGTTTGGTGTGAGAGCAGTCGATCTGGTTAAACAGGGTAAGTTTGGTAAGATGGTTAGCCTGCGTTCCAATAAGATTTGTTTTGTAGATATAGGAGAAGCGGTAAGGAAAAGGAAGGCTCTTGATGAAGATTTCTTAGAGATAGCAGGTGTCTTCTCAGAGTATATTGAATGATTAGGAAAATATTAACTCATCAGAGATAATTGATAAGACAAATAATGAAAAAAGATATCGAGAGGATATTTTTTGAATCAATTCAAGTTAAGAAAGATACATTATCCCAGTGTAGGGATGATATTATCCTTGCCGCCAGAGAAATATTATCTGTTTTTAGACAAGGCGGCAAGATAATGTTTTTTGGCAATGGAGGTTCCGCTGCAGACAGCCAGCATGCGGCAGCAGAGTTTATTGGTAGGTTTCAGAGGGAACGTAGATCGTTAGCAGCTATTGCACTTACAACAGATACATCTATATTAACAGCATTAAGCAATGATTATTCTGTTGATATTATCTTTGCAAGACAGATAGAGGGGTTAGGGAGAAAGGGTGATATCGCCTTTTGTATCTCAACTAGTGGAAATTCAGCTAATGTTGTTGCTGGTATAGATAAAGCCTGTGGAATGGGAATAAAAACTATAGCTTTAACTGGGAGAAGTGGGGGAAGGTTATCATCTATGGTGGATATATGTATAAGGGTGCCGTCTGATAAAACTGCGAGGATACAGGAGGCCCATTTATGTATTATTCATACTATATGTCAGATAGTAGAAGATAGGATTTAGTTTTATTATATAAACACCAGTTAAAGTATTGGATCTCCACTAATTTTATGGATTTAAGATATAAAATCGTTAAATGCTCCACATTAAAAAAAAAGATATCAGTAGCACGAAGGCAAGGAATAGAGATTGCCTTTACAAACGGATGTTTTGATATAATTCATTACGGACATATTAAATATCTCTATGCTGCAAAAAAAAAGAATCGCTTGTTGATAGTTGGTCTTAATAGCGATAGATCTGTAAGGGCAATAAAGGGATCGTTGCGACCTATAATAAAAGAAAGAGAGCGGGCTTTTATTCTTGCTGCGTTGTCCTTTGTTGATTATGTCGTATTGTTTGATGACGATACGCCTGAGGCTCTTATACAATCCCTTAAACCAGATGTATTGATAAAAGGGGCTGATTGGAAGGATAAAAGGATCGCGGGCGCAGATTTTGTTTTAACTAGAGGGGGGAAGATAGAATATATTGATTATCTTAAAGGGATATCTTCTACTAATATTATATCAACAATTATAAATCGTTATGATCATTTAAAAGATAGAACTATATAATAAAGGAGATAGTAGGTCTTTGGGTAAAAGACAGAATGAATTTAATTTATTTAGGATTGTTGATGCAAATTATAACCGTGCTAAGGAAGGGATAAGGGTCTGTGAGGATATTTTTAGATTTTTGTATAATAAAGGGGATATTTCGTCAGAATATAAGAAGATAAGACATAGGATAACAGAGCTGATATCTTTTTTCCCCCTAGATAAAATTATGATCTCAAGGGATAGTATTTCAGATGTGGGAAGAGGGATGAATAATCTGGAGACTAATAGAGATTCTGTTAAAGATATCTTTTTTGCTAATTCTCAGCGTGTAAAAGAATCTATTCGCGTGTTAGAGGAGTTTGCCAAGTTATATGATTTAAAGGTAGCAGAGGGATTTAAAAAATTAAGATATGATATTTATGACCTTGAGCAGAAGGGGTGGGTGTTATTGCATAATAGATAGATTGGTAGGAGGATAAGATTGGCAAAAAGGAGATGGGATTTAAGAGATTGCATATTGTATTTGATACTGGATACAGATGTATATGATTACGAGATGCTCTTTGATATTATGGAGAAGGCAGTAACCGCAGGGGTTGATATTGTACAGTTAAGGGATAAACATGGTAGTTGTCGTAATATATTACAATTTTCCATTAGATGTATGAAGGCACTAGCAGGTAGGGTTCCATTCATTGTAAATGATCGCGTGGATATAGCTTATGCATGTGGAGCAGATGGTGTTCATTTAGGTCAGGAAGACTTGCCAGTTGATAAGGCTCGTGAAATTTTGGGGAAGGATGCTATTATTGGCATATCGTGTCAGAGTATGGAAGATGCCCGTCATGCAGAAGAGAGCGGTGCAGATTATATAGGATTTGGTTCTGTGTTTAAGACGTTAACAAAGCCCGATAGGCAGCCTATGGATCTTAATTTGTTAGCTGAGGTGTGTAAGCAGATACGTATACCTGTTTTTGCAATAGGAGGGATAGGAATATCTAATCTTTCTGTAATTCTTAATGTAGGGGTCGGTCGTATTGCAGTATGCAGGGCAATATCCAAAGCTAATGATGTGTCGGGCATTGTTAAGGATATGAAAACAATGTTGTCTAATTCATTTAGATAGATTATAATAGTTTTTGTTTATTACTTAAGCATGATATAAAATTATTTTTTATGGATTTTAGCGAGGGTAATTCAATGGTAGAATGTCAGCTTCCCAAGCTGAGAACGCGGGTTCGATTCCCGTCCCTCGCTCCATTTTTTGTAGAAATAGTATTATTTAATCTGGGATTTTTATTATAAAAGGTAATCCAGTTTGAACCGTGATTTTTCTTGATTGGATGATAGATATAGTAATTATGATTATGTGAATAGGAATGTTATTAAGATTAATACTTATTGTTGGTGTTGTAATTTTCATAGTTGGTTGTGCTCATGTGCCCATAAATAAGAAATCTATGGCTATCAAATTTCCCGGAGATGCAAATGGCGTTTATCATGTAGTAAAAAAAGGTGAGACATTATGGCGGATAGCGAAGGCCTATGATGTGGATTTGTCTAATATTATGGAGGTCAATAGGATAGTTGATCCTAGCTGTATAGAGGAAGGGCAATTAATTTTTATTCCAGGAGCCCAATGTTTGCAGAATATTCTCTTAGATACAGCAGGAGATATCCCACAGTTTATATGGCCTATAGATGGTAAGGTTATTGGGGAATTTTCGGGAATAATAGGAGGAAGTAAAAATAAAGGTATAGACATAGAGAGCGAAGGGGGAGATATTGTTAGAGCAGCATGTACTGGTAGAGTTGTTTTTTCGGATTATTTGAGTGGTTACGGATATAGTATTATTATGAGGCATGCCGGAGGATATTATTCTGTTTATGCTCACAATTCAAAATTATTGGTAAATACAGGGGATTTTATACTTAAAGGTAAGGTGATTGCGATGGCAGAAAAAGGTAGCGATAGACCGTATTTACATTTTGAGATAAGAAAAGGGATAAAGGGAGAAAATCCTCTTTTTTATTTGCCTTAAGAGTTTTTTGTTTTGATTAATTAGAGATTATTTGTGTTGTTAAAGTTAAAATGGCAGTGATGATAGGGAGTAATATAGAAAAGATGTTTTTTGGTCGTAAGCCCGTTTTGGAATTACTTAAGCGTAGAGTGATTGATTTGAAGGAAGGCTATAGGCAAAATGTTGCCCTGTTAGGTCCACAGTATGTGGGTAAGAGTTCTATCCTTCAACATTTTATTTTGAATTTTGATGATAAGAACGTAGCGGTAGTATATCTTGATCTGGAAGAAAAAGATTTTAATTATCTTACCTTTAAATTTACTACCAGTCTTCTTTATAGTTATGCTAGAGCTAGACATTTGTCTGTATATGATGACATAAACTTGCTTTTGGAAGTCACAAAGGATAGCATCCCTAATACTGTTCAGGTAATAAAGAAAATTTTATCCGAGACTTTGTCTGGGAAACATTCAGATGCATTGTTGGGACTTCTTGCATTACCTGAGATTTTTACAACAGAGTCAGGTATGTTTTGTATGCTCGTTTTTGATGAATTTCAATGCCTTGGGGAGTATTCTTCCAATGTTTTTAAGGTGTTAGGCAAGAAAATAATGACTCAGAAGAAGTGTTTTTATGTGATGGCAAGTTCCTATCCGGTGTTAGCAAAACAGATATTATCGGAAAAATTATCTTTATTGTTCGGCAACTTTGAGTTGGTAGAGATAGAGCCTTTTAATTTACAAGAAAGTCAGTCTTTTATAGAGCATTGTCTTGACAAGATAAGGATAGGCGTTCAGCTCAAGAGTTTTCTTGCTGATTTTACAGGAGGACATCCTCTTTATCTTGCCCTTATATGCAGGGAGATGATTAATTTGAGTGCTATTTTTAAACAAAATGAAATTTATATGCCGTTATTAGCACAGGCAGTAGAAAATACTATTTTTGACAAATGGGGTGTTATAAGTAGGCATTTTGATCTGTTGGTAAAAGAATTGTGTAGTGGTAAAATAGGAAAGGCTGTAATATCTGTACTGGTTGCTCTTTCATCAGGAAGGCATAAATTTGATGAAATAGTTTCTTTTACTGGTTTGAATAAAAGCCAATGTAAACAGAGACTTAGTAAACTAATTGAAACGGGTGTAGTAGAGAAAAACGGTAATTTTTATTATGTTAAAAACAGGTTGTTTCGGTATTGGATAAAATATGTTTATCATAAAAGGCTTGAAGTGGTAGAGCTGTTGCCAGATAAACAGAGACGGTTATTTAGAGAAGAGTTTAATAAGTGTGTGGATACCTTTAGGGTTAACTCCAGAAAAGATTTTTCTGTACGGATAATGGAATTATTTTATTGTTTTGATAATGAAGCATTTAATCTTAATGGAAGAAGGTATCGATTGCCTGTATTTACACAGATAGAACCATTAAAACTAAGGAGTTCATCTGGGATTTGTTTTGATGTCCTCAAAGCAATTACTGCTACAGGCATATGGTTTGTTATAGTTAAAAAAGAGACTTTCTGTGATAATGATTTGAATGTTCTTCTTACGGAGATTAAGAGAAAAGAAGTAAAACCAGATAGATTTCTTATTGTGTCTTTGTCTGAACCCGATGATAATGTAAAACTAAGGGTGTTGCAGGAAAAATTTTGGATATGGACTGAGACTGAGTTGAATGATCTATTGGCAATTTTTGATAAGCCATATATATTAGGATAAATATTTATTGCAAAATTTATTATAAAAGGTTTTTATTTCATTATATGTTATGAGGATAGGTGTTGTTTCTGATACACATTCCAAAGTTATACCTAGAATAGTAATAGATGAGTTCAAGAAGGTTGATTTTATTATTCATACGGGAGATTTTTGTACATTGAAAGACTTGGAATTCTTTTCGCGAATAAAAGAAGTTAAGGGTGTTTGCGGTAATATGGATGATAGTGACTTGCGAACCATTTTACCGAAACAATTATTTATAGAAGTAGGGGGGGTTATTGTTGGGATAGCTCATGGGAGAGGGGCACATAGTAATATTTTGAATTTTATAAAAAAGGAATTTAAGGATAAAGATACGGATGTTATTGTCTTTGGACATTCACATTATCCCATGAACGAATATATTGGTAATACTTTATATTTTAATCCTGGAAGTTGTACGGATATGATTTTTGCCCCCTACCGTTCTTATGGTATTTTAGAAATAAACAGTGGGAAGGTTCAGGGGAAAATAATAAGGATAGAGGATGAATGATATGGATGTTATATGGGCTCCATGGAGGGATAAATATATTACAAGGGATATAAACAAAGATGATGGTTGTGTTTTTTGTAGAATAATTGCGGAACGTAATGATGAAAGTAATTTTATTTTTATTAGAAGAGAGTATTCCTTTGCTGTATTGAATATTTATCCATATAATAATGGACATTGTCTCATAGTTGCTAATAGGCATGTAGCAGATATAAGTGATTTGGATAAAAAAGAACGAGATGATATGTTTGATCTCCTTTATTTAGTGAAGCCGTTGATAGAAGAGGTTCTTAATCCAGATGGTTATAATATAGGGATAAATTTAGGTCGTGTTGCAGGGGCCGGGTTTCCAGGGCATATACATATACATTTAGTCCCGCGATGGAAAGGGGATGTTAATTTTATGCCGGTTACATGCGAAACTAAAGTACTTTCACAGTCATTGGTTAGTCTTTATAGGAAATTGAAGGATGCTTACGAGAAAAGAGTTTGAAGATCTGGAAGACAAAATATTAGCTTCTTATGCTATGAAGAGCAAGGATTCTGGAGGCCGGGAGTATGAAGAGCCCCAGCATGAAGTCAGAACCTGTTATCAGCGAGATAGAGATAGGATAGTTCATTCCGAGGCGTTCAGGAAATTGGAATATAAAACGCAGGTATTCGTTATATTTGAGGGAGATTATTATCGTACTCGTCTTACCCATACAATTGAGGTTGCCCAGATAGCTAGAACTATAGGGAGAGGGCTTAGATTAAATGAGGATCTTATAGAGGCTATTTCTTTAGCCCATGATTTAGGTCATGCTCCATTTGGTCATGCAGGGGAAGATGCCTTGAAGGAACTTATGCAGGATGTAGGGGGCTTTAATCATAATTTCCGGAGTTTTGAGATAGTCACCCAATATGAGAAGCACTATCCAGATTTTTGCGGGCTTAATTTAAGTGAGGAAGTTATTATTGGAATATTAAAGCATGAGACTGATTTTGATAAGACAGAAGCTGTTGAGAGATATAAGAATAAAGGTCCGACTCTGGAAGCAAAGGTGGTTGATATAGCAGATTCGATTGCTTATTTATCTCATGATATAGATGACGGACTTACTTCAGGGTGTATTACTGAAGAGGATCTGGTCGAAAGTGAATTATGGCGTAGGGTCTATGATAGGATTAAAGAAAGCCGACATATTACAGATAGGAATATGATGAAGTATTTAATAGTAAAGGACCTTATTAATATGCAGGTTATGGATTTATGGAGGTTTTCTTCAGAGAGATTAAGAGAGTTGAATTTTTCTTCTTCTTACGAGGTAAAGCAATATCATTTGAAGAATCCATCAAATCCTGTTATTGGTTTTAGTCCGCAGATGAATGCTGAAAGAAATGCATTGCAGGATGTGTTGAATCGTAAGTTGTATAGGCATTATAGGGTGGAGCGTATGACTGAGAAGGCAAAGAGGATTGTCAAGGATATTTTTGATGTATATAGAAAGAACCCTCAGCAACTTCCTTATGATGTATGCCAGAGGGATGTAGTATATTCTGATAAGGAACAATTAAGGATTATTTGTAATTATATAGCCGGAATGACGGATAGGTTTGCATTAGATGAGCACAAAAAACTCTTTAACCCCTACCAAAAAGTATAGACAAATACTCTCTGCTGTGCACATGGTTTATAGGTTGGTAAATTCAACCTATAATGTGCAAGAATTGGCGTTGAGGTTGACTCGTTTATTATGCCAGTTTATTAAGGCAAGTTCGTCTACTGTGCACATATTAGATAAAAAGAAGAAAAGAGTAGGGTTGGTAGCGATCTTTGATAATAAAATAAACATACTTGTAACAAAAAAGAAGGATTTGGCTAATATATCTGCTAAGGAGAAAAGGGTTGCAGAAGGCTATGTTGTATTTGAAAAGCATTTTATCGGTCTTCCTATGGTGGCGGATGAGAATATTGGCGCTATTTTTGTTAAAAGAAAAAGGAATGAGCCACCCTTTAGTGAGGTTGATAAAGAGATGCTTTCAGTACTGGCAGAACAGTCTGTTACAGCTATAAGGAATCTTCAATTGTATGAGGAGCAGCAGCGTGTTATATTAAGTAGTATTGAGTTTATTGGTAAGTTGCTTCAGAGATGTAGACAGTCTCCGGTTACGCCACATACTTCTGTTTTGTTAAAAATAATAAAAATTTTGGGGAAGAAACTGGGGATGACTCAGGAAGAGATAGATTGTTTACATTATGCCAATGTTCTAAGAGATGCTGGTGCAATTGATGTACCATATAATATCCTGGCAAAATCCAGTCAACTGACACCAGAAGAATTTAAGATTATAAGAGAACAACCTACGAAGTGCGCTGAACTTATAAGACCAGTAGAGTTTTTAAAACCTGTGCTGCCAATTATACTTTATCATCATGAAAAATATGATGGTACAGGATATCCTTCGGGTTTGAAAAAAGATCAGATACCCCTTGGTGCACGGGTAATGGCAGTTGTAGAGGCTTTTGAGGCTATGATATGTAAGAGACCTTATAAAAATAGACTTTCTATAAAGGAAGCTATAGAGGAATTAAAGAGAAATAGTGGCACACAATTCGATCCCAAGGTTGTCAATGTGTTTGTATCGTTGGCAAAACAGAAGAATTTTAGAAATTACTTGAGTCTCATTAAGCAGTAGGATTATAATTATATATATGAATATTAAATATATTAGGGATAAAAAACAGGCACAATTTGAATTATTTCCTAATGAATCATGGAGAGGACAAGGTGATTTAAAACGAGGTTTTTGTAGATCGATTACCTTGTCTATAGAGAGTATTATAGTCTTATGTATTGGTTTGGTGATGGGAGGAGTATGGATATTTTCTTTAGGGGTTGAGAGAGGTAAGCGAATAGGTATTAGGGACGGTTATGATAAGGATGGCATTGCTCTTAATGTTGATAGCAATGCAAGAAGATGGAACATTGCCTTAGTTGATGTTGATCGTAATAAGCATGCACTAGCACCCGAACGTGTGGTTAGAAATTCTGATGGTATTAAAACAATTGCTGATGAAAAAAATAAGTCAGGATCAGTTACTATGGATGGTGTTGAAATAAGTTCTGGTAAAAGAGCATCTCAGATAATAGTATCGCCACAGGATGGTGATAAAGCAGAAATTAGGAATGATGCAGTTCAAACAAATAAGATGCTGGAAAAAGATAGTAAAAGATATTATACTATACAAGTGGCTTCTTTTAAAAAAGAAAAGAATGCTAAAATAGAAGCTGAAAGGTTAAAAGGGATAGGAGTAGATATTTTTGTTTTGCCCAAAGGGGAATATTCCATAGTATGTATAGGTCGTTTTTTGAAAAAGGCTGATGCTAGGGAATTTTCACAGAAGATAAAAGATAGGTATAAAGATTATTTGATAAGGAGATTATAAAATGTCATTACATCCTTCATTACGAGTTGATAGTGCTGGTGCGCAGCAGAGAACCGTGTTGACACGGATTGAGCGCATAAAAGATTTAATGAAAAAGGGATTATGGGTTGATGGTCAGTCTGTCACAGGCCTCCCTAAGACTAAGATAGTAAAGGTCAAGGCGAGAAGGTCAAAGGCAAAGGATACATCAAAGGATGCGGATAAAGATAAAAAGAAAGGCAAATAATTTTCTCTGCCTTTTTGACAGGTAATTTTTAGTAAGATTTTATAGATGATATAAAATCTTATACAACCCACCTATAGATGTAGGTGGGTTGTATAATAAACGGTCCCATCTCTTCATTTGGTATTATTAAATTTTATTGAATGGGATTTTAGGAATATTAAGAGGATGGGGTAGTTTATGAGACGTTTATTTATTATATTATTGTCTATTGGTTTTGTATGGAATATCTGTGGGGGATTTGGCTATTGTAAACAGGAAAAGTTTCCTTTTTTAGGTGAGATTAATACAGACAGGGTTAATGTCAGGGCAGGAGAAAGTACAAATTTTGAGAGATTATGTCAGTTAAACCATGGAGATGAAGTTGTTGTTGTGGGTAGGAGGTTTAGTTGGTATAAAATAAAGTTGCCTTCCCAAGCAAGAAGTTTTATCAATTCAAGGTATGTTAGGCCTATTGGAAATAGTATGGCAGAGGTTATAGCAGACAGGGTTAATGTACGCGCCTCTAATAGTACAAGTTCATCAATATTAGCCCAGCTTAGTCGGGCATCAAAGGTCCATATTATCTCTAATGCTGATGGTTGGTATAAGATAGTTCCTGTTGATAAGAGTTATGGTTGGGTTGCTGATAGGTTTATATCTTTTAAAAGTCAGGACATACCTGAACATAGTTCCCTTTCTTCTGGTGTTAGTGGTCATAAACTCAAGCATGTTTCATCTGGCAGCGAAACAGATCTATTATCTAAACCCAAACCGATTTCTAAACCACCAACAGCCCGTTTTTTTTCTGCTGAAGGTTTTGTTGATATTTCTACTTATTCCATTGGAGAAGGTATGTTATATCAGCTTGTAATAGATAAAAAGCCTGTCTGTTTTTTGTCGGGGCCTGATTATATATTTAGTGATTTTCTTAATTCCAAGGTAAAGGTTGAGGGAGTTTTTGATAAAAAAGATTTTAAAAATACGGGATTACCTGTTGTTAAGGTTTCCAAGATCGAATTGATTCTTTAGTGCATAATTAAGGTAATCTTTTTGCAGAATAAATTATAAATGTTATATTTTATGTTTTCAGGACATTAGTGTGTTGGAAATCATTTTTACTATTATAATTTTATTTTTTTCTGTTGTTCTTCATGAGTGTGCTCATGGATGGGTTGCTTATATGTTAGGTGATCCTACGGCGAAATATGCAGGCAGGCTTACTTTAAATCCTGTTAAACACATAGATCCTATTGGTACGATAATTTTTCCTGGGATATTGATTTTGTTAAGGTTTATGGGGATCCATACTGTTTTGCTGGGATGGGCTAAACCTGTGCCTGTGAATTTTGCCAGGCTTCATAATCCCAGAGTGGGGATGATATGGGTAGGGCTAGCAGGCCCAGCTACTAATTTCCTTCTTGCGATTATATTCAGTAGAATATTGAGAATAGATGGTCTATCTTTATGGCTACAGGATGTTGTTTCTTTAGGTGTATTTATTAATCTTTTGCTAGCATGGTTTAACCTTATTCCCATTCCTCCTCTAGATGGTTCGAGATTAGTTATGGGTATTTTACCACCGGATATGACCATTGCCTATATGAGGCTGGAAGAGTATGGGATGTTTATTATTTTAGCGTTTTTATATGCTGGAGTTCTTGATCGTATTATTTTACCTTTAGTTATATTCTCAGGTATGTTGTTGGGAGTATGGTTTCAATGAGAACAGTTAATGTTGCGTTAGGAGCAAATTCTTATAATATTGTTATTGGCAGGGATATTCTCTCTAGGCTTGGTACTAGATTAAAAAAAATGGATATTGGTAGGGATGCGGTTATTATAACCAATCCAGCTATCAAGAGATATCATGGTAATGCGTTAATATCAGGACTTAATCAAAGTGGTTTTACCGTAAAATGGATTAGTGTTCCTTCAGGTGAAGAAAGTAAGACTGCTGGCATAGCATTTTCATTGATAGAAAAGATTGCCGGTTATGATAAGTTAAAGAGGATATTCATTATTGCTTTAGGTGGTGGTGTGATAGGAGATTTGGCAGGTTATGTTGCAGCTGTATATAAAAGAGGTATTCCTTATGTTCAAGTTCCCACGACTTTTTTGGCGCAGATTGATTCAGCTATTGGGGGAAAGGTTGCGGTAGATTTGCCTGTTGGTAAGAATCTTATAGGTGCTTTTTATCAGCCTAGGTTGGTGTTTAGTGATGTCTCTGTATTATCTACCTTAAGTAAGAGGCAAATTCGTAATGGACTCTCTGAGGCTGTGAAGTATGGTGTAATATCTGATAGTCAATTATTTGATTATATTGAGATTAACTATAAAAAACTTTTAGATCTTTCGCCGGTTGAATTATCTCAAGTGGTATATGCATGTAGTAAGATAAAGGCAGATGTAGTTGCCTCTGATGAAAGAGAAACAAAAGGATTACGGACCATATTGAATTTCGGTCATACTATAGGGCATGCCATAGAAGCTGCTTCGGAATATGGTAGTTATAATCATGGAGAGGCAGTTGCTCTTGGAATGCGTGCTGCTGTGGATATATCGGTTAGTGTTGATATGACTAAAAAGCAGGAGGCACAGCGACTTAATAATTTGCTTACTTTAATAGGTCTGCCAGATACCATTAAAGGAATAAGTTTTGGGCGTATTATGGATGTTATGAAACATGACAAAAAATTTATAAGAGGGAAGAACAGGTTTGTGCTTATGAAAAAAATAGGTTGCGTTAAGGTTGTTGAGGGGATAGATGAGGATATAATACGAGAAGCGCTATTAAAATTAATGGCAGACAGACGTTATCAATAAGTTTCTTTTCTAGATATTTTTCTATAGAAAAAGGCAAGTAATGTAATATAAGTTGTATATGTATGGTGAGGACATATAGGTATATTTTATTTGATTTAGTTGTCATATTTTTATTTTTTGTAACTATTAATGCTAATTCTGCGAATGTTCATATCACAACAGCTCTGAAAGTAGGCTATGATGATAATATTACCTTTAAGCATTCTCAGAAGGAAAAATCCTTTTTCTCTGATACATCTTTGGGATTCGAGGTGAATGATAATTCCTCTATTCATAAATTAATGTTTGATATTAATATAACACAGCGGATTTTCTCTAACACTCCAGATTTTAATAATATATTTGAATTTTGTGGTTTATCATATTCAAGGGAGTTTTTTGATAAGGATAGAGTTGCATTATCAGAGACCTTTATACACGCTGAGGAGCCGAGAAGTTTTTCTGATTTTTTTGGTCGTAGAGCAGAGAGGTATTCATTTTTTTTAAACGAGTTTAATATATCTTATGATAGTTCTATATGTAAAAGATTGAGATTATATACAGGTTATAGTCTAGGAACATATAATGCTGATTCTTCTTCAGTAAAGGATTCTATAATACACATTTTTGAAATAGGACCTACATTATTTATTGGGGGAAAAGAGAATATTTTTTTACATTATAGGTTTGGATTTACAGATTTTAATGGAGCATCTGATGCCAAGATCCATTCGGCTATATTAGGTTTTTCTTCCTATTTAAAAAGGGCTCTATCTGTTAATTTAAAAATAGGGGCTGATTATATAACTGATTTTGCAGATGACAGTTATATTAAACCTACATATTCGATCTCTTTTATATATTTTATAGATAAGACAGCTCAGACAGCAGTTACATTTTCTAAGGCATTCTCTACTACATATTATACTAATGATATCTTTGACCAATGGAAAGTTGCTATATATGCTGATAGACAGATAGATAGGTATACAAGGGTGTTTATTTCAGGATTTTATGGTAACGGTAGATATGTTTCTTTTGGGATTAAGGATAATCTTGCAGGTGTAGGGGTTGCTTTAGAGCATGAGATAACGGGCAATTGGCTTGGAAGATTTTCTTATGAATATTCTTTAACTCATTCTAATAAGATAAATAGAGAATATGAAAAAAATTTTATATCTATTGGGTTAAGTAGAAAATTTTAATATTTTTAAGGAGTAGAGATGAAAGTAAAACTAAAGATAGTATGTTTGATTATATTGTTTTTATTATGTTCGGCAGAGTTATGGCGTGTATTTTCATATACAAAAGGTGTTTACCATGTGGGGGTAGGGGATATCTTGAGTATTAGGATACTTGGACATAAAAATTTTGATGCAGATGTTGTTGTTAATCCTGATGGAACTATTAATTATTATTTTATTGATGGTTTAGATGTAGCAGGAAAGACTCTTAAGGATATAGAAAAAGATATAGTAGGTAGGTTATCTGGTAGATATTTAAGGTATCCTACGGTTATGGTAAGATTAAAAAATAGTGTAAGCCAGAGATTTTATGTATATGGAGAAGTCAATAGTCCGGGTATGTTTAAATTGACGCCAGGGATAACTGTATTGAAGGCTATTGCTATGGCAGGGGGGTATACTCCATATGCTAATACTAAACGGGTTAAGATATTAAGATTAAAGAAAATTGGAAGTGGATATGATGAGATTAATGTGAACTTAGACAGGATTATAGAGGATTCAGCTGATAGTGTAGATGTATTGTTACAAAATGAAGATATTGTGGTTGTCTCAGAGAAATAGATGTATCGTTTATCTTGTATTGTTGGATATAAGTTGAGTATAACTAAAATATGTATTAAGAGGAGAACAGATCAAAATGGGAAATCCTTCAGCGGATGATATTATAAGTATAGCTGATATAGTGAGGATGATATTTCGTAGGATATGGTTAATTCTCTTAACGGTTGTTATGGCTATAATTGTTGCGTTTTTTTATGTCAATATAGTTATTCCTAAGTATAAGGCCTCTACTAGTATATTAGTTCGTTCTGCTGTAAAGAATGTCGACCCATTTTTATCAGAGCTTCGTGTCCTTAGACAAAGTAAACCCAATGTTACACAGGGGGAGATAGTAAAGAGTAATTTGATCTTAAAAGAGGTAGTCTCAGAACTGAGATTATTTGACAGGAAAGATAAGGATGTTTTTTACCCGAGATTGAGAAAAATAATACAACCATATATAAATACTGTTTCAGATTTATTTAGTCGTTTATATATGAGAATAGCTAGTATTTTAGGTGTGGATGTTGCATCAACAGGAGTTACTAGTAAGATAGAGACTGCTGTTGACTCGTTAAGGAGATCTATACGTATTAAGCAGGTGGTGGATAGTGATATTTTTTATATTACAGTATCAGATTATAACCCTGAAATGGCGAGTATAATAGCCAACACTATTACTGGAGAGTATCTTATTTTTGATTTACAACAACAAATAGTTAGTTTAACTACGATTTATGGTGATGAGTATCCACGTATTGTGCAGATTAGGGAAGCTATATCGTCTCTAAAGAAAGATATAAGGACTAGAAATTTTAATAAAATTCCGTTGATAGGTTTAGGCTCTGTTGAAGTTATAGAGACAGCTTCTGTACCGCAAAAACCTTATTTCCCTAAGAAAAAACTTATATATATATTAACTTTTGTATGTTCTTTGATAGGTGGTGTGAGTTTGGTATTTTTATTTGAGCTGATGGACAATACATTTAAGGAACCATGGGAGTTTGAGAAAGAAACAGGCGTCCCTGTGATAGGTTCTGTACCTAGAAAAAAATCGTTGGTAATTTCATCTTTGTTATTAAAAGATACAGATGCCGAGGATATATATACGGTATCCATTAGGAAGATAACAGAACAGATTTTTTTGATTATGCAGGAAAGAAAAGCAAAGGCTATATTATTGGCTGATATAGTTAATTCATATAACTCATTTATTGATACTTATAATATTGCATATATGATGGCTTCTTCTTTGAGGTTGAATGTTTTAGTTATTGATGCAGATATCAGAGCAGGGTATTTTAAACGATATGTTAAACTTCTTAAAGAGAAGGATGTGGGATTTTCTGATATTATAGCAGGTAAGGTTAGATGTGAGGAGGCTATTGTTAGCATAGCTGAAAATATAGATGCTATTCATAGTGGGGGGGGGGAGTTTAACCCATTAGTCCTTTTTTCAAGGCATATGGTCAAAGATATGATTATAAGACTTTCAGAACGATATGATGTTGTATTGATAAACTCATCGGCATTAAATGTTTATCATGATACGTTTATTTTATCTAAGTATATGGATTTCATTATTCTTACTTTAGCAGAAGGTATGGTAAAGAAGGCAATTGTAAAATTACAATTAACTAGATTGTTAAATAGTATTGCGAGTTCGCAGCTAGGTGCAATTTTTGATAATAGATCCCGTCCAGTTCCCTATTCTTTTTATAAAAAAATATGATATTTAATATGAGACGAGAGTATATTTTTTCTTTTTTATGTCTTTCGTTTATTCTCCCATTTTTTTTAATAAGTTTATCAGCCCTAGATTTTAAGTGGTTTATCTTTGGTGTTGTTTCTTTTTGTCTTTTCTCGGTCTTTGTTGTAGTTAAAGATAAAGAAAACTTTTTGTTGGGGGTTTTGGGCCTATCTTTAGGGGTGAATTTGGATATAAATTTTTTTTTATGCCCTTGTTTATCTAGATTCCGACTCTTGAGTGGAGGGATTAGTATAAGTGTTACTGACATATCTATATTTTTGTTGTGGTTTTTGTGGTTTGCTTACCGAAATAAGAATAGAATGGTTATTAATAAATCATTTCTATGGCCAATAATTTTGTTTCAGTTTTTAATAATTTGTATATTATTATCGTTTTTAAATTCTATATATATTTGCCTATCCATATATGAATTGAAAAAATATTGTTTAATTTTTAGTATTATTCTTTATTTATTTTTTAACATAAAAAATATTTTCAAATTAAAATGCATTGTTTATACAATACTGATAGGAGTTGTTATTTCTTCTATAGTGGGATTATTGCAGTATAAGATAGGTGCTAGTTTAGGGTTTTCTGTTTTGGGAGAGACTCAAGAATTTTTTTCTCAGAGAGTTGTTGGTAGCCTGGAGACTATTCGTAGGGTGAGTGGGTTGATGCTTCATGCGAATATGTTTGGGATATATCTTGCGATGTGTTTACCTATAGCATACAGCCTTTCATTTGCCAATTTACCTTATAAAGATAAGATGTTCCCTTTTTTTGTTACTATTATAGGCACAGTTGCACTGGTCCTTACTTTTTCAAGGGCATCATTGATATCTTTTTGTTTTGGTATGTTGTTTTTTGCCCTAGTAAAGAATCAAGAGTTGTTTTATAGAAATAATATTTTTTTCCTCTTTATATATTTGTTTGCTATATTAATAATTTGTTTCCTGTGGGGGGGGAAGATACTGGAGAGATTTTTAGATAGTCCTCCTGAACAGTTAAATTATAGATTCCTTCTAAACTCTGCGGCAATAAAGATGATATTGGCTCATCCTTTTTTGGGGGTTGGACTTAATAATTTTACTGCGCAATTAGAAGTATTCTCTTATGATAAAATAATTCCTCTTGCAAGATATCCGGTACATAATTTTTATTTGCTTATTATGGCCGAAACAGGAGTTTGTGCATTAGTAGCGTTTGTATTGTTCTTTTTATTTGCGTTGAAGTCAGGGATGGAAAGTTATTTTATAAGTAAGGATGAAGTCCTCAGAAATATAAGTTTAGGGATGGTTTCAGGATTATTAGCTGTTTTTCTGAATTGTATGGTGGATTTTACATTGGCATTATCTCCATTATTGATGTTGTTTTTTACTATTTGTGCCTTGATGATGTGTATAAGATATAACTTTTGTTTATCTTCTTTGGATATGGGATAAAGAATATGAGTAGTCTTTTAGTTGCTAAGAACGCTGTTATTTTGGTTTTTGTAGAGATTTTTTCTAAGATATTTGAATTTATTTCTGCAGTTGTTCTTGCTAGGGTTTTAGGTGTTGAGAAGTATGGGATATTTGCCTTTGTTTGGGCAAGTAGTCTATTATTTGGTTTATTAACTCATTTTGGATTCGACAGCCTTATTGTAAGGGATGTGTCAAGGGATAAGAGATGTGTAGGCAGGTATTTAGTAGGGATTTTTATTGTTAAATGTATTTTGCTTATTATTGCCCTGTTTATTTTTATTTGTTGGATAGATGTATTTTTAGTTGTAGGAGAATATAAAAAAAAGTTACTGTTTACTGGCATATTTACGGCATTTTTTATGAATAACTTGATTTTCTCTTCAGCCTTTTTCCGTGCATATCAAAAGGCAAATATAGAAGCAATAATTCGTGTTTTAGTCTCTATTTTTGTTTCTGGGATAAGTATGATAATAGCATATATGACAGGAAACCTTTTTTACTTGCTGTTGGCTCGGTTAATAATTTATATTTATATTTTTATTTTAAGTATTTATTTAATTAATCGGTATCTTAACCCAGATTTTTTAGACGCGTTTAAAGAAATATGGTTTTTTTTAAAGGCAGGCTGGCCGTTTGCTGTGTCTGTTTTTTTTATATTTTTGTATATAAATATTGATGTGGTTATGCTTAATTTAATGAAAGGAGATGAGGCTACAGGATTGTATAGTATTGCAGTAAAAATACTTACAGTATTTATGTTAATCCCTTTGGGAGTTAGTAATGCTGTCCTTCCTGCATTAAGCAACTACAGAAAAGAAGGTTCTGAAGAATTTTTTAGGTTGTCAGAGAATGTGGCTAGATATATGTTAATTATTGCTTTTTTTGTAATATTATTTAATATCACTTTAGGAAAGTATCTTGTAGGGGTATTTTTTGGAGAGGCCTATAGGATTTCAGGAAATATTTTATCATTAATAACATTTACTTTAATTTTTTTGTATATGAATCACTTGGCATATAATATGTTTCTTGCAAGTAATAAGGAAAGGAATTTGATTATCTTAACAGCCTCTGGTGCCTGTTTTAATATTATAATGAATCTGATTTTAATCCCTAAATATAGTTATTATGGTGCTGCTATAGCTACTATTTTATCAGAGGGGATTATATTTATAATAGCATATTTTATGTTTCAACGGTTTTATTCTTTGAGTTGGGGTGTTATTCGGAAGAATTATGGTGTGATTGTTTTAGGGATTTTGTGTATGTTTATTTCGCGAATATTTACAGGGATATCCTCTTTGTATATATTTATTATAAATTCAAGTATTTTCATTTTTTTTATGTTTTATATAGGGTATATAGATAAAAAAGATATAGATGTTTTTCTGAGATATTGTCTTAATAAAAAGGATATTGACAATGCTTAAGGCATCAGTAGTGATACCTGTTTATAACAATGCAGACATAGTAAAAAAGGCGTTAGATTCCTTCGCTCACCAGTCTGTAGGAGATGATTTATTTGAAATTATTATAGTTAATGACAACTCTACTGATAATTTTTCTCAGATATTGCTGTCTTCGGTATCATTAAATATTACAGTTATAAATAATAATATGAGACGAGGAGCGGCTTTTTCCAGAAATAGGGGGATGGATGTTGCACGGGGGCAGGTGTTAATCTTTTGTGATGGGGATACAGTCCCTCATAGAGAGTTTATAGAACAGCATATAAAGATACATGAACAACTTAGTGCTAATAATATTGTTGTGATAGGTAGGGTTGTTAACCCACCGGATATGACAGTTACCCCGCTTATGGAGTTAGGGAATGTTACAAAGACATGGGATTATATATCCATAGAACAGATTGATCCTGAGGATTGGAGTCTTTTTAGAACAACAAATGCTTCATTAAAAAGGAGGTTTGCTGATATAAGGTTTAATGAGACCCTTTTTGAAGGTAGCGGTATGGAGGATACAGAGTTTGCGTTTAGATTATATAAAAAGGGGATGAAGATAGCTTATAATCCACAGGCAATTTCCTATCATTATCATTTCAGGACTCCTAAGGAATATGAAGAAAAGAGCTTTCGTTATGGAAAGTTATTTGCCCAGTGGATTAAATCCTGTGATGAGGAGACTGCTAAAGAACTAAATAAGAGATTTAATTATCTTATTGATACAGATAATATTGTTAGTTTGTATAATTTTCGAGAGATAATAAGGAGAATGGTAATTAATGATTTATCTGCACCTTTAATAAGGTTATTGGCAAGGACTTTTATACATTTGAATGAAGATATAAGTGTATTTTTATATAATAAGTTATACAAATATTTGTTTTTGAAGGGATATAAACAAGGATTGAAAGATGCATCATAAGATAGCGGTTATAATTGTTACATGGAACAGTGAAGGATATATATGTACTTGTTTGGATTCTCTTAAGCATGGGTGTGGAAGGTATCCTTATGAGGTTATTATCTGTGATAATGCATCATCAGATAGAACAGTAGCTGTTGTTAAAGAGAGATATCCTGAGGTGACATTAGTTGAGAATAAGAGGAACATAGGCTTTGCTGCAGGGAATAATACGGCATATGCACGTATAAGTGATGATGCTGATTTGATATTGGTTATTAATCCAGATACAAAAGTAATAGATAATGCTATAGAGGTACTTGCTGATTATATCCTTTCCAATAAAGATGTTGGAGTCTGTAGCCCTCTTTTATTAAATGAAGATGGTTCAGTTCAGCGGAGTACAGGAGGAAGGTTCCTTTCTGTTGGAAGGGTATTTAATGAGATGTTTTTTCTTACGCGTATAAATCCTAAATTATTCGAGGGATTATATACTACTGAGACAGAAAACATTCTTGATATAGATTGGGTTTCAGGTGCATGTATGTTAATTAGAAGGGATGTAATAGATAAGGTTGGTTTTTTTGATGAGAATTATTTTATGTATGGAGAAGATACAGAGTTATGTATGCGTATAAGGGATGCAGGTAAAAAAGTGATATATTTGCCAGAGGCGAGGGTCTTTCATTATCAGGGCAAGAGTCTGGTTCAACAGGAGGATATTTTTTTCAGTAGTTTTGATAGTGGTTTTTTTCGTTTATTAGAGTCAAGGTTGGCAAGATGGCAGATTATTCTTATAAAATGTTTATTTTTAATAGGCTTCTGGATGAGGTTGTTTATTCATTTTTTTTGCTGGAAAGTTTTTGGGAATAAGAAGGCAGAGAAAAAGTTTCATGTGATAGAGAGTCTTAAAAAGGCGCATTTTGCAGTAAAACGTAAAAGTAGGATTGTTAGGTTTAACAAGTATTTAAGACTGGTTATTGGCATGATAAATGGGAGGCAGGCGTATACAGGACCGTTAATAGTACAAATAGGTTTATCTAATAAATGTAATTATAGGTGTCAGATGTGTTGGGACCATCCCCCCTTTAGAGAAAAAGATAAATCCTTTTTTCCTGATAAAGTGACTCAGCAATATTATAGTGAAAATAAGGATGTAGACTTAGATACTGCATTGATGGATTTTTCGATTTATAAAGAGTTAATATTTGATCTGGTCACATTAAATGTTGAAAAAGTAAAATTTATTGGTAGGGGGGAACCGTTTCTTAACCCTTATGCTGTTGATATGATAGCATATGCCTCATATAAAGGGTTAAAATGTGATATAAGCACTAATGGTTCATTGTTAACCAGAGAGATAATAGATAAATTAATAGAGATAGATAATTTGATTCATATTCAGGTAAGTTTAAATGCAGCAAATAGTTTAAGCTATAAAAAAATACATAATCTTGGATCTGATAAATTGTTTTTTAAGATAGTTGATAACCTAAAATATCTTCGTGATAGAAAACATTGTGCACGTACAAATATACCTGCCATACAGCTTTCTATGGTTGTATGTAAATATAATTTCAGGGATGTCTTAGATATGGTTAAATTAGCCATAGAATTAAATGCAGAGAGTCTATTTTTAAGAGAGATGGCTGTTTATCGGCAGATAGAAGATCTCTTATTGTCTGAGGAGGAAGAGAAGGAATTTTTAGATATCCTTGATATGGCTATAGGCGAGATAGAAAAAACAGGCATTCATAATAACTTTAGAATATTTAAAAAATTACGGGCACAAAAAGATTTTGCTAGCAGAAATATGTTTGAATGGCTTTATTCAAAGATATCTTGTTATGCTGGTTGGTATTATTCTGTGATCTTGGCAGATGGCACAGTAAATCCCTGTTGTGAATGTCTAAAGGTTATGGGGAATATTAAGAAAGATAGATTTTATAATATATGGTATTCTAACAATTATAATGAGTTCAGACAGATTATCCGTAACTTTCCAAAGACAAAAAGAATGCCTTCAGGATGTAAGTGTTATGTATGCGGTATGGGAATGTATAATATGGCAATAGATAAGGTATTATATCCGTTTGTATCACGTGCGCCGGTAACAAATATGCCCTTCTCGATTAAAGATTTCAAACATTTTTATATGGAATAGTATAAGCAAATGATAAAGATACAAGATACAAAGAAAAGGATCTTGATGTATTTTATAGACACAATTTTTTTTATTTTTTATTTCATATTGAGGTGTCTTGGCAAGAAGTTTCCTTTAAAACATGGGCTAAGTGATACTAAATTTAAGAAAATATTAATAGTGAGGCTTGATCATATAGGCGATGTAATGATGACTACCCCTATAATAAAGGCCTTAAAAAATAAGTATACAGAAGCACGAATAGATCTACTAGTAGGTTCATGGGCAAAAAGAGTTGTTGAGGATAATCCATATGTGGATACTCTTTATATATATGATGCACCATGGTGGGCTAATATTCGTCCTGGAGAAAAAAGGGAAAATGTTTTTTCTCTTTCACATATTCGCAGGCTTTATGGGATATTATCTGTACTTAGAAAACAGAAATATGATTTAATGATAGAGCCACGGGGAGATTTTAGGCATCTTCTGTTATTTGGTTATTTTGCCAATGTTAGATATATATTAAGCTTTGATAGGTCTGGAGGTAGATATTTATTGTCAGAAGTGGTTTCTTTTGATGAAAACCAAAATGAGATGGAGAAAAATTCAGTCTTATTGTCAGTACTTGGTATATGTAATGTGGATAAAAAAGTTGATATTTATGTGTCTAAAGAGGAAGAAAACAGGGCAAAAGCCCTTCTTGAGAGAAATGGAATACTTGGGAAAAAGATAGTAATCTTTTCTGTAGGTTCTCGTAAACATTTAAAGCGTTGGCCAATAGATAAATTTTTGAGTCTTGCCAGCTGGATAGTTGAGACATATTTAGACACTGTGGTTATATTTGTTGGGTCGTCCGCAGACAGATTTTTGTCTATAGAAATCAAAAAAGGAGTTAATTTAGGTAAAGTGTATGATTTTATTGGTATGACAGATATAAAGGAAGTAATGGCATTATTACGAATGGCTGCTCTTATAGTAGCTAATGATGGTCCAGTTTCACATATGTGTTCTTCTGTTAATACGCCTGCTATTATATTATTTGGTCCTACTCAGGCAGAACGATTCAGACCTTATGGTGAGCATATTACTGTTGTACAGAAGATATATGATTGTTGTCCATGTTTATTGGTTTATTGTAAACATACAAATAGTGAAAGTATTTCAGCATGTATGCAAGCAATAGAGGTTGATGATATATGTAATATAATCAAGGATAAGGCTTTTTTAATTAAATAAAGATTTATAATTATATAAAAATATATATTTTTTGATATAATATGAACCTTTTGAATATATTTAAAATTGGTTTGATTCTTTTGTTTTCTGCCTTGTTGCTGGAACAGAGAGCTAATACAACCACAATAAATGTTGTGATAGATTATAATCAGATAAAGAGGGAAGTAAATGATATGCTGTTTGGTTCTAATATAGAGTGGGTGGATAATGGTTCTGGCATTTTATCTTCTAGAACAGGAGATTTTGATAAGTTAAGACTTAATGTAGTAAAAGATCAGATAAGACCTACATCCTTACGATTTCCCGGAGGGCTTCAGGCAGATGTGTATCATTGGAAAAATGGTATAGGAGATATATCTACACGGGTTGCAGGTAGACATTATTTTAAGAAAGAGAGGGTGGCTTCTAATTTTGGTACAGAAGAATTTTTGCGGTTATGTAAAAAATTGGAAGCCTCTCCTATAATTACTGTCAATATTGTAACAGGTACAGCAGAGGAGGCTGGAGAATGGGCGGAGTATATTAAAAAATTGGTTGAGATGAAGGGGTATCCACGTGTACTTTTCTGGGAGATAGGAAATGAACAGTATTTGGAGAATAAATTTGGTAGGTTTTCTCCAGAACAGTATGTTAAGGTGTTTACGGATTTTGCAGAACATATACGAAGTGTAGATCCGTCTGCTAAGATAGGTGCATTGTTTGTAGGAAGAGAGATAGAGGATTTTTATAAAAAAAAATATGGTATAGGATGGAATGAATTATTGCTTAGAAAAGTATCAAATATGATAGATTACGGTTGCCTACATAATGCCTATTATCCTGGTATGTTTTTACCATCTGCCAAAGACCCTTATTTTGTATTTGAAAAGACAATTGCATCTGTAAAGAAGGTTGAAGAGGATTATTCATGGTTGCATGCTTTATTAAAACAGTATCATGCAGATAATATAAAATTAGCCCTTACAGAATACAGTTCATTTTTTGGCATAAACAATCAATATGCTAATTATATAACTACATTAGGAGGTGGGTTATATATAGCGAATTTGCTTCAGTCTATGCTTAAGAAAGGTTATGTGGATGTTGCTAATCATTGGGCATTGCTTGATGAATGGTATTGCGGATTATTTTTTGGAGGTAGGATAAAACGACCATCTTTTTACGTGATGCAGGCATATCTTAAAACTATAGGAAAGGATATTGTATTTGTTAGTCAGGATAAAGAAAAAGATAGGGTTAAGTTGATGGCAGTAAGGGATAAACAGGGACAGACCCTTTTACTATATATTATAAATAACGATTTGAAGAATGCACATAAATTACACATCAAGGTTTCTCATTTCTTAGGTAAGGTAGTTAAGGCAGAGATGCTATATGCATCTTCTCTTCTTGCTAATAATGAGGACGGGATAAATAGAGTAAGGTTTGATAAGACAGATTATATTGTTTCAGATAACGGTATTGTTGAGATAGGTATTTTACCGCATTCTTTGACTGTTATAAAATGGGAGCGATAATGTATGGGTATAAGAGAACTTTTTAGATTGATAGGCAGTGATTATAATAGATTATTTGAGTACTATCATCTTAGAAGGTCGTTTTTTAATACTTTAAAGATTATACTTACAACAAGTTCTACGGCAGTAGTATTGTATAGGTTAACAAGATTTTTTTATTTAAATAAACTCGTTTTTATCGCAAGGCTTTTCTATTTATTGAATATTCTTTTTACAGGAGCAGAACTTTTACCACAGGCAGATATAGGAGAGGGATTTTTTTTAAATCACACAGTGGCTACTGTTATTACATGCAAGGTGGGTCGTAATTGTACGGTTTTGGGCCAGGCAGGGCTTGGAGGAGATCCTACTAATTCTAATGATGTAGGTGCAGGGCCTGGGTTGGCGGTTATCAAGGATAATGTTACTATAGGTTTTGGAGCTAAGGTTTTAGGCCCTGTGGTGATAGGGAATAATGTCACTATATTGGCAGGTTCTCTGGTAGTTAAATCTGTTCCTGATGGAGTTACAGTCGGAGGTGTTCCTGCCAGAAAGATTATTCATGTTAAAAGGCAGGTAGAATAAGATAATAGGGAATTTTAATATGACAAACACAGATAGATACACAGAATGGCAGAAGCAACAGATAGAATTAGAAAAAGATATTGTAGCAGAAAGAACCAAACGGTTTTACTTGCCTATTTTGAACCGTATCAAAAAAGAGAAGGGGGTAAATACGTTAAAGGTTCTGGATGTAGGATGTGGTAATGGTGAAGGAGTAAAGGTTTTTAACGATCATAATTTGTATTGTATAGGTGTAGATCATGGATTCAGAAAAGAGGAATGGCATAGTTTAGATTTAGAGGATAGGTTTATTGTTGCCAATGGAAATAAATTGCCGTTTAAGGATGGTGTGTTTGATGTTGTGGTTTCTTGTGGAGTAATAGAGCATATAGGAGCAGTGGGAGATTCACGGCAACTCGTGTCTGATTATAAAAGATTGAGAAAACAGTTTGCTGAGGAATTAATAAGAGTTACTGCTCCTTCAGGTTCACTTATTATAACTACGCCAAATCGTTTATTTCCTATAGATTTTTGGCATGGGCCGTTTATTATGGGAATGAGATTTCATTCACCGTGGGATTATTTTTGTTTGTCAGTAGGAGATCTTAAGCATATATTTGATGTAGGGGCTAAGACTAAAAAGATAACAGCCCTGCCGTTGAATGGTTTATTTATGTATAAAAGATATAAACAAAGATTAATTACAAGATTGATGTCATCAGCATTTAATGTAATAGTCCCGATAATTAGTATTGAAAGATTTGAATTTTTGCGGAGAGGATGTTTTGCTCCGTTTATAGTGGCAAGGATAGATAAATAAATTTAAAGCTAATAGAGAATATGACTGAGTCTAAAGGGAAGAATATAAATATGGTTTCTGGATTGCCAAGATTTTTTTATATTTGTAGTTTGATATTTTCAGTAAGACCAAAGATAGGGAGCAATGGCTATCAGAGATTGTTTTGTGAATATTTAAGGTTTAAATTAAAACAGATGTTTATTTTTAGGATATTTAGAAAAGAAATAAAGCAAGAAAGATTGTTTGGCTGTAAGATCTCTTTCCCTAATTACTGGTATTTTATCTTTTTATTTGAAGAAATATTTATAAAACAGGTATACTATTTTACATCTGATAATATTTCACCTTATATCATAGATTGTGGTGCAAATATAGGTATGTCTATAATATTTTTTAAGCTTTTATATCCAAATGCCAAAATAATAGCCTTTGAACCAGACGAGGAGATCTTTTTTTATTTAAAGAGAAACATGGAAGAGAATAATTTTAAAGACGTGATACTTTATCAGAACGCAGTATTTAATAATAATGGGATGTTAAAATTTTTTTGTGACAATCATCGGGGGGATTGTTTGACAAAGAGTCTTGTGCCTTTTGATGGTTGCAAGCAGATAGGAAGTGTGGAGGCTGTAAAATTATCTAAGTTTATTACAGATGAGATATCTTTTTTAAAAGTGGATGTAGAAGGTGCAGAATATTTTATATTAACGGAGCTTGAGAATGCGAGGAAATTGAGTTTTATTAATAAGATAGTAGTAGAGTATCATCATCACATTAAGAGAGGCAATGATGCATTGGGAAAGTTTTTATCGATATTAGAAGATAATGGTTTTGGCTATAATATAAGAGTAGTAGCTCCTTGCATTGATAAAGGTCAGGAGTCGTTTCAGGATATTGTTATTTATGCTTATAATAAAAAGTGTATAGGAAGATAAGGATATTATGATGAGAGATATATTATGGCTATTATTTGTTTATATATTCCCGGTTATTATTTTTGTGTTGTTTAGTGCAATTGTGTCATTGTATATTTTGTTTTCTGTAAAGTCTAATTTGTACGCAGACATGAATAAATATTTACAACGTTCTGGGAAGAGTAGGAATTTTCTAAACATATTTATCGCAATATTAGGTAATAATGGTATACAGGCCATAGTTTTGTATAGAATAGCATTTATCTTAAATAAAAATGGGTTTGTTTTCATCGCCAATGGGATAAGGCGTTTTAGTATATTTTTTACAGGTATAGATATTGCCCCCAGTGCTGTTATAGGTAAGGGGTTTGAGATTTATCATGGGCAGGGGTTGGTTATAGGTAAGGAGATAGAGATAGGGGAAAATGTCTTAGTTTGCCATGGAGTAACTATAGGATATAGTGGTTGTCATCGGCCTGTGATAGCAGATAATGTGAAAATTTTTGCAGGTGCAAAAATTATAGGAGATGCCCGTATTGGGCAGAACTGTAAAATAGGGGCTAATGCAGTAGTAACGTCTCCGGTACCAGCAAATTCTACAGTTGCCTGTCAGCGTTCAGTTGTGGTGCCTAAAGTAAGTAAGTGGTGATAATGAAAATAGCTATACTTGGGACAAGGGGGATTCCGTCAAATTACGGTGGGTTTGAGTCTTTTGCTGAGGAGTTAAGTAGTAGGCTTGTGAAAAAAGGGCATGAGGTTATTGTATATTGTAGAAAGGGTAATAGTTCATATAATCAAAACTTTTATAAAGGTGTTAAATTAATAATCTTACCTACTATTCGCCATAAATATTTTGATACAGTTGCACATACATTTTTGTCAGTATGGCATGTGTCCTTTTCAGATGTAGAAATAGTATACATATGCAATGTTATAAACGCTATCTTTGCTGTAGTCCCTATGATTTTTGGCAAAAAAGTAATTATAAATGTTGATGGGTTAGAATGGAAGAGGACAAAGTGGAATAAGATAGGTAAGATTGCCTATAGGATATCTGAGAGGATAGCAACAGTATTTTCTCATATTATTATTTCAGATTCTAAGGCAATACAGGCCTATTATAAAGAAAGATTTAATAAAGACACGTATTTTGTTCCTTACGGAGCAGAAAGAAAGACCGTTGATAAAGCAGAAGAGATTTTAAAAGGACTTGCTCTTAAGCCGAGAAAATATTTTTTATATGTAAGTAGATTGGAACCAGAAAATAATGCTCATTTGTTTATTAAGGCCTATGAGCAGGTAAAGACAGATTATCCTTTAGTGATTGTCGGGAGCGCTCCTTATAGCCACGCATATATTAAACAATTAAAAACTACAAAAGATAAACGTATAAGGTTTTTAGGTCCTATATATGGAAATGGATATTACGCCTTACAAGAAAATGCCTATGTATATTTTCATGGAAATGAAGTAGGTGGGACAAATCCTGCTTTATTGGAGGCTATGGTATATGGCAATTGTATCATAGCAAACGGTGTGCCTTTTAATAGAGAGGTTTTAGGAGAGGCAGGCATATGTTTTAAAGAATCTGATGTTAAAGATCTTATTGATAAGATAAATTTTACAATACAACATCCTGAGCAACTGGATATATATAGACACCGTGCTATTGAGAGGGTTAAAAACTATTATAATTGGGATGATGTAGTTCAAAAATATGAGTCACTATTTAGAATGTTGCTGTAGTTGTTAAAATTGAGTAGTTTTTAGATATATAACAAGTATAGTCGATATATCCCGGTGTATTCTATATTGGTGATAGATATTATTTTTTAGCAACTGTCCAAATTTTATAAAATAATTATGTTAACAATATAATTATTTTATTTGAAGTTGATATTTTAATTAAATAATTTAATAATAACCTGAAATCCTGTTATCTTTACCTTCTTTGTTTTATAGTTATAATTTTATCTTTATCAAGTAATTCTATCCCTTCAAGAGTGATATTAACTATTTTTTTCCCATTTATAATATCACCAATCTTATATATTTCATTATTAATAAGGGCAGCACGTTTACCATCTACTACAACAGTTCCATTTAAAAAGATAGAACTGTTATTATCTCTATTTGTTAATCGATTATATGGTTTGTTTTTCCCCTTTGTATATGCAAGGTTTATTTTTTTATTATGAGATTTAGGATTAATTGATTTTATGGTAATACTTTTTATTTTTGGAAATATAAAATACAAGGTTGCATTGAGTATACACAAAAATAAAAAAATACTTATCATAAGAATAATGTTATTATCTTTTATATTCCTATTTTTAGGAATAGGATAATTTGAATTACCAATATTTATATTAGAAATAGGATTAGTTTTTTTTAATGCCTCGTGGATAATACTCATTGATACACAACCTCTTTAGCAGATTTGTTTATTATATGTTCATTTATAGTATGGGTTTCTAATGTATATGCTGCAAGAAGTGCCCTATCGCAGATGATATTTACCATTCTAGGAGTTCCTTCAGACATTTCATATATAAGGTTTATAGCTTCATCTGTAAAATATGGTTTGTTTGGATTGTTTTCTGTAGCTGATGCTATTTTTAGTCTATGTTCTATATAATTACGTAGTTCATGTTGCATAAGCGGAAGCAAGTGATATCTTACACTGATGCGTTGGTTCAGTTGCCTTAATGAGGATAATTTGAGTTTGTCAAGCAGTTCAGGTTGCCCTACCAGAACTATTTGTAACAGTTTATCTTTATCTGTTTCAAGGTTGGACAATAATCTTATTTGTTCCAATTGTCTTGGCTTAAGATGTTGTGCCTCATCTACAATAATTACAATATTATATGATTTTTTCGTTTCTTCTATTAGAAAATCATTTAAAGTGTTGATAATATCAAACTTATTTTTAAAATTGCCATTTATGCCCAGGTCATTTACTATTAGTTTTAATAGTTGGAGGTCAGAGAAGTTTGGATTTAAGATAAGAGCAGTTTTTGTTTTTGTATCGAGTTTTGTTAGTAATGTTTTACATAGGGTGGTTTTTCCTGTTCCTACTTCTCCTGTAATGACTAATATACCTTTTCTTTGTTCAATTCCATAAACTAAATGAGAGAAGGCCTCTGCGTGTCGTGAACTTAGATAAAAAAACGCCGGGTCAGCGGTCATATTAAAGGGATTTTCTTTAAGATTATAGAATGTGTTATACATCGCAAGGATTATATCATAGAGCAGATAAGTCTCAAATAAATTTTAAGGAAAACATATTCCTTAGTTTGGTTACAAAAACTTTAATAGTTAGTTTGGAAAAAAATATTGCCCTTCATGTATATTGTGATATAATTCATCAGATTATCTTTAATTATTTGAAGGTGCTTTTTATTTAGTGGAGATGATGTGTATGATAGATATGTATGAAAGACGCACATGCCAGCGTGCTATTTTGAAGGATGCTGTGAGGTTCAGACCAAGGAATTCTGAAAATACAGAAGGATCTTTATCTTGTGATATTAGTGAAAGTGGGGTTAAAATATCTTGTGGTAAGTTTATTCCTTTGAATACTGAGTTGGTTTTGGAGATAAATCTTGGAGCAGGTTGTATTGTTGATTTTGTCGGTCGGGTGGTATGGATTAGTAGGATGCCTTTTTCAGAACGGTATCAGATGGGGATACAGTTTATAGAAGAAGGTTCAGTTCAGTCTTCTGTGGGTAAGATTCGCAGCTTTGTTCAATCAGTTGGAGGCCGAGATAGGCTTGTTGGGCGTATATAATGAAAGAACTAGTAATAATTTTTAGGAAAGGAAAGTGATTTATTATGGCAGATAAAGGAGAAAAAGCAGAGATAGGAAAGAATTGCGCTGCATGTAAAAAACCGCTAAAAAAGAAAAAAAGGTACTATAGAAACGGTGCATATTATTGTAATAAGAATTGTTATAAAAAGAAAATGGAGGCTATGGCTGCAAAGGCTGCCAAGGAACAAGAGGGGGCTGAATAGTTGTGAGAGAATTTGATTTTAGGTATCAGATTAGAGCATGGCTAAGATATATGTTAACAGATATAAAGGAATTTTTATTTTATGATATTAAGTAAACCATTTGTAGAACGGAGAAAAGATCCCAGATTAAATAATAATGTGCCTCTTAAAATATCAGGTGATACTGGGGAGATCGTTACTGAAAGCGGAAATATTAGCAGATCAGGTGTATATTGTAAGGTAAATGCATATATTAATCCAATGACCAAATTAAAGATATGTTTGTTGTTACCCATACAGAGAAATGGCAAGAACGTTATTAAGAAGATAGTATGTAGGGGGGTGGTGGTCAGGTCTGAACCCAGTATTGATGAAGGGGGATATAATATTGCAATCTTTTTTAATGATATAGCGCATAAAGACGCAGAATATATTGCTGATTATGTGAATTTTCATTTGGAAAAACAGAAAAGATTGTAGGGTCTTTAAGAGATATGATCTTTAGTTTATTGGGGTAAAGGTATTAGTTTTGAAGAAAAGGATTAAGGTCTTATTTGAAGATGAATATTTTATAGTTTTTGATAAACCCTCAGGGATCGTAGTTATTCCAACTCCTCAAAAAGATAATCTCTGTTTGACGCAGATAGTCAATCGTGAGTATGCTAGCCATATAGCCCCCAAAAAACTCCATCCTTGCCATCGTATAGATAGGGATACCTCAGGAGCGATAATTTATGCTAAGGGCAAACATTTCCAAAGATTGATGATGGATAAATTTAGAAAACATGAGGTGAAGAAAGTATATATAGCCTTTGTTCATGGAATTATACGTAAAAAGAGAGGAGAAATGAGAAGTTATATTAGTAATATAGAGAGGCTAAGGTTTACTCGGGGTCCTTTTTATATGTTTGCAGTGACTAAATACAGGGTGTTAGAATATAAAAACAAATTTAGTGTAGTTGAGGTGTATCCTGTTACAGGGAGAACAAATCAGATACGGATACATTTTAAAGAGATAGGTCATCCATTAGTAGGGGAACGAAAATATGCCTTTGCTAGAGATTATAGTCTCAAGTTTAGAAGGGCAGCGTTACATGCCCATATTTTAGAATGGAATCATCCTGTTAATGGAGAGAAAGTCAAGGTAGTTTCAGACTTGGCAGATGATATGAAGAGATTATTATCTCAATTTTCATGATAAAAGAAATTGATTCTTTATATGAAGAAAAGGCATAATATAGCATTGGTATAAGGGGTAGGGTGATCGTATGGGAGGGTTTGTATTAAAAAGTAAATTTCATCCAGTCTTAGAGCAGGTTGATGCTGTTGACAAACTTGTAGATGGCATAGTTGCAGGAGTTCCTGCTCAGGTGTTGATGGGGGTTACAGGTAGTGGAAAGACATTTACATTAGCTAATGTTATTGAGAGAGTTAATAAGCCTACTTTAGTTATCTCTCATAATAAAACGCTTGCAGCACAATTATATAGTGAATTTAAGGAGTTCTTCCCTGATAACGCTGTGGAGTATTTTGTCAGTTATTATGATTATTATCAGCCAGAGGCATATATACCGCAGACTGATGTATATATAGAAAAGGATGCCTCTATTAATGATCGTCTTGATAGGTTACGGTTGTCTTCCACTACGTCTTTGATGTCCCGAAGAGATGTGATTATTGTTGCAAGTGTCTCTTGTATCTATAATTTAGGTTCTCCTCAAGATTATGCCGATGTACTTGTGCAATTAAAAAGAGGTGATGAGATAGACAGAGATCAGGTATTGGAGAGGCTGGTTGATATTCAATATGAGAGAAATGATTATGAGTTTAGCCGTGGCAAGATTAGGGTAAGAGGAGATACAATTGATATATTTCCTGCTTATCGCGAGGATGCTATAAGGGTGTGTTTTTGGGGGGATGAGATTGAGAAGATACTTCAGATAAATCCTGTCTCAGGCGATAAGATTTCAGAATTAGAAAGGGTTGCTATTTATCCCGCAAAACATTTTATTATTTCCCGGCCACGTATAGAAAAGGCCATAGACATAATTATGAAGGAATTAAAAGATAGGGTAAAAGAATTGGTTGATAATGGGAGGTTATTGGAGGCTCAGAGGCTGGAATCAAGAACAAAATATGATATGGAAATGTTAAGAGAAATAGGTTATTGTCATGGTATAGAAAATTATTCTAGGGCATTATCTGGTCGGCCGGCAGGGAGTAGGCCGTTTTGTCTTCTAGATTATTTCCCACAAGATTTTCTTACTATTATTGATGAATCTCATATAACCATTCCTCAGCTTAGAGGTATGTATCATGGTGATATCTCTAGGAAGGAAACTTTAGTTGAATATGGGTTCCGCTTGCCATCTTGTCTGGATAATAGGCCGCTTAGGTTTGATGAATTTATGGGTATAATTAACCAGAGGATATATGTCTCAGCAACGCCAGGAGATTTTGAGGTAGCTGATAGTAAAGGCAGGGTAGTAGAACAGATTATACGGCCTACAGGAATAGTTGATCCACCAATAGAAGTAAGGCCTACGGCAGGTCAGATAGAGGATTTGTTAAAAGAGATAAAAAGGCGTGCTAAGAAAAATGAGCGTGTCTTGGTCACTACATTAACAAAGAAAATGTCAGAAGATTTATCTGCGTATTTTGAGGATAAGGGAGTTAAGGTAAAGTATCTGCATTCAGATATAAAAACTATTGATAGAGCTCAAATATTAAGAGAGTTACGCCAGAAAAAGTTTGATTGTCTTGTGGGTGTCAATCTTTTAAGGGAAGGGCTTGATCTTCCTGAGGTATCATTGGTCGCTATCCTTGATGCAGATAAAGAAGGATTCCTTAGGTCAAAGACCTCGCTTATTCAGCTTGGAGGTAGGGCAGCAAGGAATATTAATGGTATGGTTATTATGTATGCGGATACTATAAGTAGCGCAATGAAGGAAACCATAGCGGAGTGTAGGCGCAGACGAAAAATACAGTTAGAGTTTAATAAACGCAATAATATAACACCACAGACTATTAAGAAGGCTGTTCGTGAAGGGATAGAAGGCATGTGCATAGATAAAGCAGAAGAGGTTGTAATGGATGTTGTTGGACAGGACAGGGAAGAGTATGCGTTATCAAGTTATATATCTCGATTAGAAAGAGAGATGGAATTAGCAGCAAGAAATCTTCAGTTTGAGAAGGCTGCACAGATTAGGGATAAGATAAATTTTTTACGGAATAATTTTATTTGTAAAGATCACGTATAATAATTTTAGAAATCATTAATATGTTGTTGTGTGTAGATATAGGAAATTCTACCGTAACGTTTGCTGTTTTAGAACAGTCTCATATTATATATAGACGCAGGTTTAAGACCCCTAGGAAGAGTTCAGCCTCTGTTTCAAGGAGCAGATTTAAGAGGTTGTTGAGAGGTTTAAAACGCCAATATACATTGGAGAAAAGACCCATTGTATGTAGTGTAGTCCCAGAGGCAGAGAAGATTGTTAAGGTGTGTATAAAGAGGGTTTTAGGGGAATGGCCAGTTGTTGTAGGCAGGGATATTTTTGTGCCAATCAAAAATAATTACTATGAACCAGCACGCTTGGGACAGGATAGACTCGTATGTGCTTATGCTGCAAAGGTTATTTACGGTTATCCTTGTATTATTGCTGATTTTGGCACAGCAATAACCTTTGATTTTGTGAATAAAGCCGGTGAGTATGAAGGCGGATTGATAATTCCGGGGATACATATTGCAGCAGAAAGTTTATATCAAAAGACAGCACTGTTGCCTAATATTATTAAATTGAAAGAACCAAAAGATATAATCGGCAGGAATACAAAAGAATGTATTATGAAAGGGATATTTTTAGGATATAAACATATGTGCAGGGGGATAATAAACTCTTTTATACAAAAGGCAGAAGTTCAACCTTATCTTATCGTTACAGGAGGAGATATAGGGCATTGTTCCTCTTTTTTTGATGACATGAAATATGTTGTGGATGAGGATTTAATTTTTAAGGGAATGTCTTGTATATCGCAATGAGTTTAAAGTTGTTTTTAATAACTTAAAAATAATTTGACTTTCCTTTTGCCATTAACATTTTTTTGTTATTTCCCCGTCGGTATTCTTATTTTTCCCATTTTTTGTTGTAAAAAAATCTTGACAAAGAAAAATTTTTTGCTAAATTAGCACTCTGAAGGAAACAGTGCTAAAAAAGATTTTCATAAAGAGTAATATTAACCCTATTTCAAGGAGGTGTAAAAGTGGAACTTAAACCATTAGCTGACAGAATCATAGTCAAGCCTTTAGAGGCAGAGGAAAAGACAAAGGGAGGAATAGTCCTGCCTGATACAGCTAAAGAAAAGCCACAAGAAGGCAAGGTTGTGGCTGTCGGCAAAGGCAAAATAAAGGAGAATGGTGAGATTCAGCCAATGGAAGTAAAGGTTGGAGATAGAGTGCTTTATGGGAAGTATAGCGGCACAGAGATTACTACTAAGGACGGAGAGGAGTATTTGATTATGAGAGAAGATGATGTGCTTGCTATAATAGGTTAAAGATAAAAGCTATTATATTTATAAATTAAGATAAAAAAATTAGTAATAGTATTTTAGATTATTGATATAGTTTGAAAAATAAAAGGAGGAGACGGAAATGGCAAAACAATTGATATTTAGTGATGAAGCAAGGCGTGAGATTCTTGAAGGAGTTGAGCAGCTTTCTCGGGCGGTAAAAGTTACTTTGGGGCCTAAAGGCCGTAATGTTGTTATTGACAAGAAATTTGGTTCTCCTACAGTTACTAAGGATGGTGTTACAGTAGCTAAAGAGGTTGAATTGGAGGATCAGTATCAGAATATGGGTGCTCAGATGGTAAAAGAGGTTGCTGAAAAGACCTCTGACAATGCTGGAGATGGTACTACTACTGCGACTGTTTTGGCTGAGGCAATATATCGCGAAGGGTTAAAGAATGTAACTGCAGGCGCCAATCCAATGGCATTGAAGAGAGGTATTGAGGCAGCCGTTGATGCAGTTGTTGCCAAGATTAGTAAAATGTCCACAAAGATTGACTTGAAGAATCTTAAAGAGGTGGAGCAGGTCGCTTGTATTGCAGCAAATAATGATGAGGTTATAGGAAAGAATATAGCAGAGGCATTTGAGGCTGTAGGAAAAGATGGTGTTATTACTGTTGAAGAGTCGAAGACGTTGAAGACTGAGCTGAAGTTGGTTGAGGGGATGCAGTTTGATCAAGGATATCTTTCCCCATATTTTTCTACTGATATGGAAAAAATGGAGTGTGTGTTAGAGGATCCTTATATTCTTTGCTATGAAAAGAAAATAGGCAACATTAAGGATATACTTCCTTTATTGGAGAAGGTTGCCAAGGCAGGTAGACCATTAGTAATTATTAGTGAAGAGGTTGAAGGCGAGGCACTTGCAACATTGGTTGTCAATAATATCCGTAAAACACTTTCTTGTGCTGCTGTTAAGGCTCCAGGTTACGGTGATAGAAGGAAGGCAATGCTTGAAGATATTGCTATCCTTACAGGGGGTAAGGCTATAACAGAAGATCTAGGGATTAAGTTGGAAAACCTTGAGTTGAGTGACCTTGGAAGGGCGAAGAAGGTTAAGATTGACAAGGAGAATACTACTATAGTAGAGGGTGCTGGCAAGAAGTCAGAGATACAGGGAAGAATTAACCAGATTAAAAATCAGATAGAGACTACAGATTCTTCATATGATAAAGAGAAACTTCAAGAAAGGCTTGCAAAGCTTTCAGGCGGGGTTGCAATAATTAATGTTGGTGCTGCAACAGAGACAGAGATGAAGGAAAAGAAGGCACGTGTAGAGGATGCTCTTCATGCAACACGGGCTGCTATCGAAGAAGGTATTGTCCCAGGAGGAGGTGTTGCATTACTAAGGGCTATTGATTCAGTTGAGGCTCTTGATTTAGAGGGAGATGAAAAGACAGGTGCTGAGATAGTTAAGAAGGCTCTGGAGGCGCCTGTACGCCAGTTAGCAGAGAATGCAGGGCTTGAAGGTTCTGTTATTGTAGAACAATTGAAGAAGGAAAAGAAGAATAATATTGGCTATGATATAAATCAGGATGCATACGTTGATATGCTTAAATCAGGGGTTATTGATCCTGCAAAGGTGACAAGAACAGCCTTACAGAATGCGGCTAGTATAGCAGCATTGTTGCTTACCACAGAGGCATTGATTACAGATGCTCCTGAAAAAGAGAATGCATCTAATATGCCCGGTGGTGGAATGCCAGGTGCTGGAATGGGCGGAATGTATTAATATCCGTTTTCTTGTTGTTGACAATAGTCGGGCGCATACCTTAACGGATCTATTAAAGATCTAGGGTATGCGCCTTTTTTTATATGAATTAATGAATGAGTAAGGGATTTTGTATAGAGAGATGAAGCTTGTAATTTAAAGTGCGACAAAAGAAATAAAAAAGAAAGCTCCATAGATCATAAAAAACCTGTTATTTTGTAAGAGATAAATAAAACAAAAAACAGGAGGATCATATGGAGCAAAAAGATTATACCAACAAAGGAGAAAAGTATAAACATTTAAAAGAAAGCGAGCGATATAAGATAGAAGGATTGTAGGAGGCAAAAAAGAGCATAAAAGAGATCGCATTAATATTAGTGCGAGACCGGTCGACGATATATCGAGAGATAAAACGAGGAGGGCAAGCAGTTTTTTAAGTATGATTTAAGAGAGAAGATGGGATACCGTAATCTTGGAGCTGACATTGTCGCACTATGAGTTACAATCCAGCTTTTGTATAGAGAGAATATATTTTTGTTGACAATTTAGTGGATAATGTCTATATTATAAATTTAACTTAATTTTTTATTTAAATTATATTAGAACATAAAAATGTAAAAAATAATTTAATATATAAATAATATAAAAAGAATAATTTAAATAATATTAAAATATTAAAAGATATATTTATTATAATAAAATTAAAGAGTAGGAGGAAAATTAGATGGCAGAATGGATTGGCATAAACCGTAGGTCACGTAGGTGTTATGGCTTTGATGAAGTTGCTTTGGTCCCAGGTATGGTTACTATAAATCCAAATGAGGTAGATATTTCATGGTCTTTGGCAGGTAAGAGATTTGAGGTCCCTATTCTGGCGGCAGCAATGGATGGGGTGGTGGATGTGAGATTTGCTGTAGAGATGGGTAAATTAGGTGGTATTGCAGTGCTTAATTTAGATGGAATCCAGACACGATATGATAATCCTGATGATGTGCTTGAACAGATAAGTAGTGCTAGTCCTGAAGAGGCCACTGAGTTAGTGCAAAGTGTGTATTTAAAACCAGTCAAGGAGGAACTTATTGCAAAGAGGGTAGAGGAGATAAAGGAACAAGGAGTTCCAGCCGTGGTAAGTTGTATCCCACAGAATGCAGAGAGGTTTTCTTCGATTGCCCAGGAGGCTGGTTGTGACATTTTTGTGGTTCAGTCAACGGTCGCTACTGTTAAACATATATCTAGAGAATATAAAGTGTTAGATTTGTCAGGATTATGTAAAAATTTAAAAATCCCTGTATTGGTAGGCAATAGTGTTACATATGATGTAGCTTTGGAGCTTATAGAGAGTGGTGTTTCTGGATTATTGATAGGGGTAGGGCCGGGTGCTGCATGTACAACTAGAGGGGTTTTAGGTATAGGGGTGCCACAAATTACAGCAACGGTTGATTCTGCTGCAGCTCGTGATTATTATTTTAAAAGGAAAGGTAAATATATTCCTATTATTACAGATGGTGGAATGCGTATAGGAGGTGAGATTTGTAAGGCGTTTGCTGCTGGTGCGGATGCTGTCATGGTTGGTTCTGCATTCGCTAAGGCCGAAGAGGCCCCTGGAAGAGGTTATCATTGGGGGATGGCTACTTCACATGCAAATCTCCCCAGGGGGACACGTATAAAGGTTGGGACGACAGGAACATTGAAAGAGATTCTTTTTGGCCCTGCAAAGGTTGATGATGGTTCTCAGAATCTTATAGGAGCGCTTCGGACTTCTATGGGATCATTAGGAGCTGCAAATATAAAAGAGATGCATGATGTGGAAATAATAATCGCCCCTTCTATTCAGACAGAGGGGAAGGTTTTTCAGGTTGGACAAAGAGTTGGTATGGGGAAATAGTTTGATGGCAAAAACAGGGAGAAAAATAAAAGGGAAAAAAAAGACAACAATTATGAAAAATACTGTTGTTACCAAAAGAGGCGGATTAAAGACAAGGTTAAGGACATCACCTAAGAAGCGTAAGTTAATAGTTCCTAAATTGAAAAACGTAAAAGGTCATGTTAGCGCTTCTATTAAGGTTCGTAAGATACGTAGTAAGGATGTCGTTCTTGTTTTTGATTTTGGGTCTCAGTATACCCAGCTTATTGCTAGAAGGATACGGGAGAATAAAGTTTATAGTAGGATCGTTCCGTATAGCATTACTGCTAAAGAGATAGAGGAGATCAATCCCAAAGGAATTATATTTTCTGGTGGACCATTAAGTGTATATGATAAAAATGCTCCTATGCCAAGAAAAGAGATATTTAAGTTGGGGGTTCCTATTTTAGGGGTATGTTATGGACTGCAGGTTATTACTCATATGCTAGGAGGGAAAGTTGAGGCAAGCAGAAGTAGAGAGTATGGCAGGGCAGAATTGTTTGTGGATAGTTGTAAGGACCTTTTTACTAACTTACCTACAAATATTACGTGTTGGATGAGTCATAGCGATGAGATAAAACAGTTGCCAGCAGGTTTTGTTAGGACAGCACATACATTAAATGCTCCGATTGCTGCATTTGCAAATTACAATAAAAAAATTTATGGTGTACAGTTCCATCCTGAGGTAATCCATACTCAAAGAGGTGTGCAGATTATTGTGAATTTTCTTTTCCAGATATGTGGATGTTTACCACGTTGGACAATGGATAAGTTCGTTGAGAACTCTATTAAGCAGATAAAGGAACGTGTTGGGAGCAAAAAGGTTGTTTTGGGTTTAAGTGGTGGAGTTGACTCCTCTGTTGCAGCAGTGCTCATACATAAGGCTATTGGTAAAAAGTTGCATTGTATATTTGTAAATAATGGATTGTTACGAAAAAATGAGGCAGCTTCTGTTCAGCGGACGTTTAAGGGTAATTTTAATATGAATTTGATTTATGCTGATGCAGAGGATATCTTCCTTGAAAGGCTTAAAGGCGTAGTTGAGCCGGAAAAAAAGAGAAAGATAATAGGAGAAGAGTTTATTAAAGCGTTTTTGGAACGTTCCAAGAAAATAAGGAATGTTGCGTTTTTGGCTCAAGGTACACTTTATCCTGATGTAATTGAATCATCTCCTCCAAGTGGTGGACCATCGGATACAATAAAGACACATCATAATGTGGGCGGATTGCCAAAAGATTTAAAATGGGAGCTTATTGAACCTTTTCGTGAGCTCTTTAAAGATGAGGTGCGTGCTATAGGCAAATATTTGGGTGTGCCAGAGTCCATATTAAAAAGACAGCCTTTCCCTGGACCTGGGTTAGCTATTCGTATTATAGGAGAGGTTACTAAAGATAGGCTTAATATGCTTAGAGAGGCAGATGAGAGACTGTTAGAGGAGATTAAAAAAGCAGGGTTGTATAATGAGATATGGCAATCTTTTGCTGTTTTGCTCCCTATTAAGACAGTAGGTGTTATGGGGGATCAAAGAACATATGAGAATGTTATTGCAATTAGATGTGTTAATAGTGTGGATGGAATGACAGCTGATTGGACTACTTTAAGCCACGAATTGTTAGGGCGTATAGCAAATCGTATTATAAATGAAGTGAAAGGAGTTAATAGGGTTGTATATGATATAAGTTCTAAACCCCCGGCTACAATTGAATGGGAATAGAGGGATGAAAGACACATTTTTTGCAGATTATTGCAGAAGTAAGATGTGTCTGTTTGTTTTTAATGAGCCTTTACCTACTTAAAAATTAATAAGTATTATAATATTATAATTAAATTATAACTGTTGTTATTCTTTCAGATATGAATCATTCCGATTTTATACATCTTCACGTACACTCCCAATATAGTCTTTTAGATGGTGCATGCCGTTTAAATAACCTGATTAAAAAAGCAGTTGAATACGGCATGTCAGCAGTTGCTGTAAGCGATCATGGAAATATGTTTGGAGCTATAGAGTTTTATCAGGAGGCCCTTAAGGCCGGGATTAAGCCTATATTAGGTTATGAGTCTTATATAGTAACCACAGGAACTAGATTGGAAAAAAGACCTCGTCAGAAGGGGACGATAGCCCATCTTAATTTATATGCTTGTAATAATAAAGGATATCATAATCTTTTGAAATTAGTATCTTCAGGATATCTTGAGGGATTCTATTATTATCCTAGGATAGATAAAGAGATATTGTCTAAATACGCCGGCGGGTTGATAGGAACTTCGAGTTGTATTAAGGGTGAGGTTCCATGGCATCTTATTCATGGCAATTATAATGAGGCGCTCAAGGCTGCAGATGAGATGATTCAGATCTTTGGTAAAGGGAATTTTTATTTAGAGCTTATGGATCATGGACTTCCTGAACAAAAAGTAATGAATGAAGGACTGCTTAAGATATCTAAACAGTTGGGCATTCCTTTAATAGTTACTAATGATGTTCATTACCTTGAGCAGTCGCAGGCAATCGCTCATGAGGTATTGGTATGCATTCAGACACAGTCTGTTCTCTCTGATGAGAAGCGTATGCGAATGAAAAGTGATCAGTTTTATTTTAAGTCTCCTGAACAGATGCGAAAGGATTTTGCATGGGCCCCACAGGATGCCTTATTGAATACTATGGAAATAGCGGAGAAGTGTAATATTAAACTGGAATTTGATAAAATCCATCTTCCAAGATTTGATCTCCCAGATGGGAAGACAAAGGAAGAATTTCTTAGAGAGTTATGTTTGGAAGGCCTGAAAAAGAGATATACCCATGTTACTGATGAGATAATCCGGAGACTGGAACATGAGTTGCGTATTATAGAGAAGATGGGATTTGTAGGATATTTTCTTATCGTTTGGGATTTTATAAATTATGCAAAAAGACAAGGGATACCCGTAGGGCCTGGTCGAGGGTCTGCAGCCGGTAGCTTGGTAAGTTATCTAACAGGTATAACTAATCTAGATCCGATAAAATATGGTTTGCTTTTTGAGAGATTTCTTAATCCCGATAGATCAGGTATGCCGGATATTGATATAGACTTTTGCTATGAACGTAGGGGTGAGGTAATAGAGTATGTTAATAAGAAGTATGGTCGTGAAAATGTTGCACAGATTATTACCTTTGGAACCATGCAGGCAAGAGCAGCCATACGTGATGTAGGCAGGGTTTTAGGCGTGCCTTATTCTGAGGTGGACAAGATAGCTAAACTTATACCGTCAGAGTTAGGGATTACCCTTGACGATGCGATTGAAAAAGAACCAAGGTTGGCTGAATTGTGTAAACAGGATGAGAATGCGGCAAAAATAATAGAAATAGCCCGGATCCTTGAAGGACTTAATCGTCATGTATCTACGCATGCTGCAGGAGTGGTTATATCGGATAAGCCTTTAAATGAACACATGCCTTTGTTTAAAACTAGTGATGGACAGATTACCACTGGTTATGCAATGAAAGAGATTGCAAAGATAGGGCTATTAAAAATAGACTTCCTTGGTCTGCGTACATTAACAGTTATAGATAAGGCGAGTAAATTAATTGAAAAGCGCCATGGGATACGACTTGATATGAATAATATACCATTAGATGATAAGAATACATATGAGCTTCTAAGTAGGGCCAATAGTTTCGGGGTGTTTCAACTTGAAAGCGCAGGAATGCGTGAACTTTTGAAGAAGATAAAGCCCACGGAGTTTGAGGATATAATAGCGGTACTCGCTCTTTATCGGCCAGGTCCTATGGGAAGTGGGATGTTAGACGATTTTATAAAAAGGAAGAAAGGTCTTGTTAAATTTGATTATGACCATCCTAAGTTAGAGCCTATTTTAAAAGAGACCTATGGTATTATTGTCTATCAAGAACAGGTTATGAAGATACCTGTTGCATTGGCAGGTTTTTCTATGACAGAGGCAGATCATTTACGTAGGGCAATGAGTAAGAAAATAGCTTCTGTTATGGAGAAGATGCGGGTTCGTTTTGTTGAGGGATGCAAGAAACATAGTCGGATAAATGAGGCAATGGCAAATAAGTTATTTGATCTTATAGATTATTTTTCCGGATATGGGTTTAATAGAAGTCATTCGGCAGCTTATGCAATGGTTTCATATCAGACCGCATATCTTAAGGCTAATTATCCTGTAGAGTTTATGTGTGCACTTTTAAATAGCGAGCAGAATAACACTGATAAAATAGTAGAATATGTCAAGGAGTGTGAGTCTATGGGGATAAAAATACTACCTCCAGATATTAATGAAAGTATTAAAGATTTTGATGTAGTAGAAGATAATATTATACGTTTTGGTTTACTTGCGGTAAAGAATGTGGGGGCAACAGCCATAGACTCTATTGTAGAACAACGGCAGCATGGACGATATACTTCTCTTTATGATTTTTGTGAGCGAGTTGACTTAAGGCTTGTTAACAAAAAAGTGATAGAGAGTCTTATTAAGTGTGGCGCATTTGATTGTTTTGGTGTTTATAGGTCTCAGTTAATGGCTATTGTAGAAAAGGCCCTTGAGATAGGTGCAAGGAAGCAAAAGGAGAAAGCATTAGGTCAGGTTTCATTTCTTGACTTTGTTTCTCCTCCTGAAAGGGGAGGAACAAAACTGTTAGGTGATCTTCCTGCTATTAAGGAATGGCGTAAGAAACAGATGCTCGCCTTGGAAAAAGAGATTTTGGGATTTTATGTAAGTGGACATCCTCTATCTCATTATCAAGTTGAGATAAGAGAGTTTACGGATATATCTATTAAAGACCTGAGAAATGCAATGGATGGAGAGGATGTTAGGTTAGTTGGGATTATTAATCAAGTCAAGCTTACAACTACGCGTAAGAGTAAGGAACGTATGGCGATTTTGAGAATAGAAGATATGGATGCTGAGGTGGAAGTCGTAGTGTTCCCATCAGCGTATAAAAATTTGGAGGAGTATATAAAAGAAGGAGAGGTGATTTTTTTGAAGGGTAAGGTGAATTTTAGGGATGAAGAGGTTAGTATTATAGCAGAGGATATGAGGCATATTCATGATGTCTATCAAGCTATAAAGTCTGTAAATCTTACTCTTTCCGATGTTTCAGAGGATAACTTAATAGAACTAAGAAAGAAGTTAGAGAAATCTCCAGGGACCATTCCTGTATATCTCCATATGAATACTAAGTCTAATAAAGGAGTAGAGGTAGTTGTAGGAGAAGATTTTTTTATTACGCCTAATGAAAATCTTATAAATGACATAAAAGAGCTTATCGGGGATGAGAATTTTTCAGTAAATCTGTAAATCTTGCTGGTGTTAGGATCCCTTTTAGTTGAGATGGTGATTTTTGCAAGGATTTGATAGTTTGTGAGTTATAACGAAAGTATATATAAATTTAATTTAATTAAGTAGACAGACTTTTGCAAAAGTTAATAAATATTAACTAGGTTATTGTTCATTCTACATTTTATATTAATATTTATGTTATTCTCTAAAAGAAGACATATTGTTGTTGTTTCCCCTCTTCTTTTCATCCTTTGTTTTTCCCTCTATACCAGTGGACTTAAAAATGGATTCTTGATTGATGATAATAATTTTTTAAGTAAAAGATATATATATGATTTTCGTTCCTTCCATGATTTTTTTACAATAACAAAATCTCAGCATTATAACCCTTTTCATTTTTTGTTTAATATGTATTTATTCCATGTCTTTGGAGATAATCCTATCGGTATGCGAGTGATCAACGTAGTCCTTTTTTATTTTAATTGTGTTTTTATATATTTTTTTATAATGCTTTCCACAAAGAATCATAAACTTGCTTTATTAACTAGTATATTGTTTTGTGTCCATCCTATTAATTCAGTAGTGGTTAATCCAATAACATTTAATACAGTTCTCATTTTTGGCATTTTTGTGCTACTAAGTTTAATAACATTTTGGTTTTTTATAGAACAGAAAAGAGGTGGTAGGTATTTTTATATACTTAGTATGATTTTTTATATTTTTAGTTTGCTTTGCATAGAGAATGCTTTGGTCTTACCCTTTTATTTGGTAGGTCTAATGTATTTTTTTAAAAAGACTAATCTGCAGAGATCTTTTAAAAAATGTGTTCCTTTTTTTATTATATCAGTTTGTTATATTATCCTTTGGTTTTTTATTGTAGGGCATGTTTCCTTTCTGACACACAATAGGTTAATGAATATTTCTGTGGGTTCTTATGTCGCATCTTATGTAAAATTGGTTGGATGGTATATTTCGATGCTATTTATGCCCTTTAAAGTCGTTTGGATTTATAATATTAGTCCTGTTAATAATAATTTTTGGACATGGGTAATCCTGTTGTTGTGCTTTTTATCGGTATTTTTTGTCTTTAAACGATATAAAAAAAGTTTTGTCTCTTTTTATCTTGTTTGGTTTTTAGTTGGTTTGTTTAGTATTATTCCTGCAATATTAGCTCATAATTATATGGGATTTGTTATAGAACCTTATTGGCTTTACTTCTCTTCTATTGGTTTTTTTTTGCTTTTGTCCTACTTTTTACTAAAGCTTTCTAGGAAGTTGGATAAAAAGTTGCGGGTAGGCTTATTTGTGTCGGTTATTATTTTTTTTGTTTTTTATACGCAATATTATAATGCTATTGCAAAAACAGAGGAAAGTTTTTGCAAGTTTTGGATAAAGGTGTGTCCGCGAAACCCAATTCCTTTATATCGATTGGCTGTTATAAATGCTGGTGAAAAGAAATATGCTTTAGCTATTGCTTATAACCAGGAAATTTTAAGATTAGGGAATTATCAAGAGCCCCTTGTTTATTACAATATGGGAGAGATATTTATGCAGATGGGAGAAATGAATAAGGCCAAGGAGTTTGTTTTTAAAGCCTTACGGGAAAATCCACATTTTGCCGCAGCATATAATCTTTTGGGAACTATTGCTGTTTGTGAAAAGAAATATCAGCAAGCAGAAGAGTATTTTATAGAAGCGGTTGATAATAATGTCTTTTTTACAATGGCGGTTCTTAATTTAACAGACCTTTATATTATAACCCATCAGTGGCAAAAGGCGAGTAGCTTCTTAGAAAAACTTCCCCTTAACGACTTTTTGAGGCCTGATCGTCAGCCTATTCTTGCGAGATTAGCAGGAGTTTATTTAAAAGAAAAGAAGATAAAAAAAAGTTTTAGGATAGTTAGCCAAATCATAGAAGATGGTCAAATCAACAGTTTTTTATTAGTAGCTTCTGTTTTTAATGGGATGGGATTGTCTCAGCCGGCATTACATATTTTGGGAGTTTGTTTAAAGTTACATCCACGAGAAGGTAAATGTTTATCTATGATATTAGCTATAGAAAATGGAATACAAAGCTGATATTTTATTGAATAAAGACTTATATGTTTACTCTTTTTTCGTATTTTTGTTATTTGCCTACAAGTTGCAATGTTGTATAACTTAACTAATCATTGACACTCTAACATATTGTTGATATTATAGTTAAAATGATATTAGCTTTGCTGGCAAGGTTTTATAGGAGGTGAGATAGATGACAAAAAAGGACATCGTCTTAAAGATTACTGACATGACAGGTATTAAGCAGGTGGATGTGAAGAAGATTGTACAAAAGACGTTTGATGTTATTATCGAAAGCCTGGCACATGATGAGAAGGTTGAGTTGCGAAATTTTGGTGTTTTTAAAATTAAGGAGCGAAAGGCACGGTTTGGCCGTAATCCCAAGACAGGGGAAAGTGTTCCTGTCCCGCCACATAAGGTTGTGGTTTTTAAGCCAGGGTTAGAGATGAAAGAGAAGGTAAAGTAACGGGTTTGTCTGTTGAGCAGTATTTTTTTAAAGACCATGGGAGTTGTGTAAGATTTTTGTATATAAAAATAATACCCCGTCTTTCTGTTTATAAAAACAGGAGGACGGGGTTAGATTATTATTAGGGTAGTTGTATAGTTATTTTATAATTTTTTATTATATACTTCTGGAGAGTTGATAAATGAAGTTTACACTACCAAGAGGAACACGTGATATTTTATATCCGGAGATTATTTTATGGCAGCAAATTGAGGATACGGCACGAAGGATTTTTTCTGTATATAATTATCGAGAAGTTCGTACACCTATATTTGAAGAAACAGAGTTGTTTGAAAGGTCTATGGGCGAGAGTAGTGATGTTGTTCAGAAGCAGATGCTCAACCTTGCATCCCAGAGGGTGGATGCGGATGGAAAACCGTTATTATCTGGGTTTTCTTTGCGGCCTGAGGGGACTGCTGCTGTTGTTAGGTCTTATATTCAAAATAATTTGTATAAAAAAGAAAGGATATCAAAGTTTTTTTATATAGGGCCTATGTTTCGGGGAGAGAGGCCTCAAAAGGGAAGATTACGGCAGTTTCATCAGATAGGTGTGGAAGTCATTGGAGCCAATACAGCATCTCCTTATCTTGATGCAGAGGTGATTGCCTTAAGTGTGGGGTTATTAAAGTCGTTTGGATTGAAAATGTTTAAGTTAAAGATAAATACCTTGGGATCTTCTTCAGATAAGAATAAATTTTCCGGCATACTTAGGTCTTTATTAGAACCTAAGATATCTTTGTTATGTGATGATTGTCAGCAACGGTTTGACAGGAATGTCTTTCGAGTGCTTGATTGCAAAAATAAGGGATGCCGTGAGGTTGTTAATTCTTTGGATATAGATTATGGGTATTTGTCTGAGGGAAGTATCCGATATTATGAAGAGGTCAAGACAATATTAAAAGATCTCGGTATTGAATTCGAGGAATCTATGAGTTTGGTTAGGGGATTGGATTATTATACGCATATTGTTTTTGAGATAGCCTCTGATAGTTTAGGTTCTCAGGATGCCCTTGGTGCTGGGGGTAGATATAATAATTTAGTATATGAATTAGGCGGGCCACAGGTAGATGCGGTTGGGTTTGCTTTAGGCATAGAGAGGATATTATTGGCAGGCTCTTATGAGGAGAATACTATAACTTCACATATCGATTGTTTTATAATCTCTATGCAATCTGTAGGGTTAAGACAGGCATTTATCCTTCTAAATGAATTACGTTCTAATGGTATATGTTGTGATTTGGGATATATTGGGGGCTCAATAAAGTCTCAAATGCGTATGGCAAATAAGGCAGGGGCAAGGTTTGTTATTATTTTTGGTGAAGAGGAGGTTAGAAACAATGAGATTACGGTTAAAGATATGAACGATAGTAGTCAGGAGAGGATATCTTTATCAAAGGTATTGCAATATTTGAAGGAAAAATTATAATTTGAAGAAACGATAGATGTTTCTTAGGATATGGTAAATAGAAAAAGGAGGCTTGAATAAATGTTACGTACGCATACATGTGGAGAATTGAGAAAGGAACATGGAGGTAAGGATGTGGTGTTATGTGGCTGGGTTGCTGCAAGGAGAGATCATGGTAAGTTGATTTTTATTGATATCCGGGATAGGTATGGAGTGACACAGGTTGTCTTTGTCCCATCGGTCAGTAAACAGGCGCATGAACTGGCGCAGAAGTTGGGTCCTGAGTTTGTTATTAGGGTTTCAGGTAAGGTAGCTGTGCGGCCTGAGAAAATGGTTAATCCTGATATTGCAACAGGTGAGGTAGAGCTTTGTGCAGAAGATTTGGAGATTCTTAATAGCAGCCAGGTTCCTGTTTTTGAGATAGATGATTCTGTAGAGGTTTCTGAGGAGTTGCGGCTTACCTATCGGTATCTGGATCTTCGAAGGACAAAGGTATTGGAGGCGCTTAAGATACGTCATAAATTGTGTTCTATTATTCATAAGATATTAGGGGAAGAACAATTTTTAGAGGTGGAAACTCCTGTGCTCACCAAGTCTACACCTGAGGGAGCCCGTGATTTTCTTGTTCCTTCAAGACTTAATCCCGGTAAGTTTTTTGCCTTACCACAGTCCCCACAGTTGTTTAAGCAAATATTGATGGTAGCTGGTATAGACAGATACTATCAGATTGTAAAGTGTTTCAGGGATGAGGATTTACGTGCGGATAGACAACCAGAGTTTACGCAATTGGATATGGAGATGTCTTTTGTTTCTGAGGATGATATCTTTGCTGTCACCGAGCGGTTGTTTAAAGAAATTTTTATAGAGATTAAAGGGATAGATATCCCTGTACCGTTTCCACGGATGACATATCAAGAGGCTATACAGAAGTATAATAGCGATAAACCAGATTTGAGAAAAGATTCTAAAGAGTTTTCATTTGTATGGATAATAGATTTTCCTATGTTTAAATATAATGAAGAGGAGAAAAGATGGGAGAGTGAACATCATCCTTTCACTTCTATAAAAGAAGAAGATATAGAATATTTAAAGACACAAGAGTATGATAAAATTCGTGCCCGTTCTTATGATTTGGTGCTAAATGGAAATGAACTTGGAAGTGGTTCCGTGCGTATTCACAAAAAAGATATGCAGAAACAAATATTTGATATAATAGGCCTTAAGGAAGAGGAAGCAGAGAAGAGGTTTGGCTTCCTTTTAAGAGCATTTGAATATGGCGCACCTCCTCATGCAGGTATAGCTTTTGGTATAGATCGGTTAGTTGCGCTGTTGGCGGGATTGGATTCTATAAGAGATACTATTGCTTTTCCAAAAACACAGAAAGGGAATTGTCTGCTTACAGATGCACCGTCGAAAGTTGATGCTAAGCAATTAGAAGAATTATCTTTAATGATGACAGTAGGGGTTGATTTTGTTGGCTGATGGTATCCTTTTAACGAAGATATTATATTATAAATTGTATAATGTTAGAGATTTTTATAGGTATTTTTAAATGAGGAGGGGGGAGTATGTCGAAGAGAATTTTTAAGTTATTTTATGCCTTTATTTTTTATTTTGTGCTTTCTGGATGTGCTACCTCAAAGATTAATATCCCTAAGTATGAAGTGAAGGCATATTTGCAAGATAAACCAAGGGTCGATCAAGAAATAACAGGAAACGCGGGGTATCTTGCTGGTAAACCCAAAAAAAAGGTTCATATCAATAAGAGATCTACCAGAAAAGTTTTTGTTGTAGAGGTTACAGAAAAAGATAGTATCCCCCCTTATGTAATTGATATGGATGTAGCTAGAAAGAAGAGTCATTCTTCGGTTGTTGGGTCAAAAGAGAAGGTTAAATATAAACGAGAGAAGAAACAGACTAAAGTTATTCCTGTGTATCCTTCTAAGATACAGATACCATCTTTTGATGATATAGAAGAGACCAAGACAACAGAGAAAGTAAAAGGGGGGTCTTTGTGCGCAAAGAGTAGGGGTAAAGTTGTTAATTATAAAGTAGAGAAAGATGATACTCTCCAAAAAATCTCAAAAAAATTTTACGGTTCTTATAGTAAGTGGCCTAGGATATATAAAGTAAATAAATCACAAATAAAAGATCCAAACTTTCTTAAACCAGGAATTATTTTAAAGATCCCTATGGATTAATAGTCCTTTTATCCTGCACTATTTTAACCTTGTTGATTTGTGCATTTTGCACTATTTAGCCTTGTTAAATAGTGCAAAATGAAAATATATATGGGGAGAGGAAGGCTTTTATATGGAGCATAGCATAAAATTCGATAATAACCAGCAGTTGCAGATATTGTTTGGCAAGTATGATCAGAATGTAATGCTCATTGAAAGGGAGTTGGGGGTTAAAATTACAAGGACATCAAGAGGGGTTAAGATTTCAGGAGATGATCAGCAGGTTATTAAGGCCTCTGATTTATTTGGCTATCTTAAGGGTATCATAGAAAATGGAGGTATGATAAAGAAACGTGATATTATTTACGCATTAAGATTAGCTCAGCCAGATGTAGGGGTGGATTTTAAACTACTTGCCAAAGAAAGAATAGAGGTTTTTATAAAGGGTATGGTTGTTACTCCCAAGACACGAGGCCAGATAGAGTATGTTAAGGCAATTAAGACTCATGATATTGTATTTGGCATAGGTCCTGCCGGAACGGGTAAGACCTATCTTGCTATGGCAATGGCAGTTAATGCATTGAAAAAGGGATTGGTAAGGCGAATTGTATTGACTAGGCCTGCCATAGAAGCAGGAGAGACATTGGGGTTTCTCCCAGGAGATATGGTAGAGAAAGTGTTGCCTTATTTACGGCCTTTATATGATGCACTTTATGATATGATGGATGTCGATAAGGTAGAGGAATTTACTGAACAGGGGATTATAGAAGTGGCTCCTTTGGCATTTATGCGGGGACGTACTCTAAACGATGCGTTTGTTGTATTAGATGAAGCACAAAATAGTACATCTTTTCAGATGAAGATGTTTTTGACTAGATTAGGATTTGATTCAAAGACGGTTATTACAGGAGATGTAACCCAGAGTGATCTTCCAAGGGGAACTCTAAACGGTTTGATAGAGGCAGAGCAGTTGCTTAAAGAAATCGAAGGGATAAACTTTGTACATTTGACAGGAGATGATGTTGTAAGACATGAGCTCGTTCAAAGGATTATAGAGGCTTATGAAGGGCAGAATTAGTTCTATTTAGGTTTTATTTTATCGTTGGGAATGTTAAGTACAGATAGATATGATATGCAGATAAAAATTTCAAAGATAAGGTTATGCTGTTATGGAATTTATTATTACAAAGAGAGCGTTTAATATCTTTGTTATGACGATTGTTATCATAGGAATAACCTTTTTTTGTTATATAGTAGGTTATTCCCTAATGATCCCTTTATTGTTATTGTTCTTGGGAAGTCAGTTGTATTTTTTGAAAAAGGCAAAGGGTAGAATTTTTTTGCACCTTGGTCTTCTTCTGGTATTGATTGTTTTTTGTACTCATACGATTGTTCATTATTCTTCTTTCTCTCCTTTATTTGTTCCTGTTGCTAGTATATCGATATTGACGGTGTTACTATTTAATGATATTCAACTTGCGTTTATGATGGCATTTGTCTCCAGTATGATAGTAAGTATTATATCTGATGGCGATTTTAATATGATGTTGACTTTTTTTATTGGCAGTCTTGCAGGGATGTATTCTGCAAAAGAAGCAAGGACAAGAGGACAATTAATAAAGGCAGGATTTGTTGTAAGTGCACTACATATGGTGTGTCTTGCCTTGCAGTATCCAAGCTTAAATATTTTGTTTACTAAGAGATTTTATGAGAATAACGTTAATCCTCTTTTATGGAATGGGATTATATCTGCTTTGTTAGTGGTAGCTTCTCTTAAGATCTTTGAATACCTTTTTGGTGTGCTTACTAATTACAGCTTATTGGAACTCTCTGATTTTAATCAGCCGCTGTTAAAGAGAATGATTTTAGAGGCACCGGGGACATATCATCATAGTATTATAGTAGGTAATCTTGCAGAAGCAGCAGCTGATGCAATAGGAGCTAATGCTCTTTTAACGAGGGTAGGAGCTTATTATCACGATATAGGTAAGCTACTTAAACCAGAATATTTTACAGAAAATCAGATTATGGGCGGTAATAAACATGATAAAATAGAACCTTCTGTGAGTAGGCTGGTTATTCTTAATCATGTTAAGGAAGGCATAGAGTTGGCAAAGCGATATAGGCTAAATCCTGTGATTATTGATTTTATACCGCAGCACCATGGTACAAGTCTTATATATTATTTTTATAAAAAATCACTTGAAGGGGCGGAGAAGGGCGAGATCATGCCAGAGGAAAATTTCCGTTATCCGGGACCGAAGCCACAGACACGGGAAACTGCTATTACTTTATTAGCAGATTCTGTTGAGGCTGCTGTCCGGGCATTAGATGATCCGAATCCTACCAATATTGAAGAAACTGTTAAAAAAATAGTGAATAATAAATTTATAGATGGTCAACTTGACGAATGTAATCTAACATTAAAGGAGATTAATAAGATATCTTCTACATTTACTAGAGTTTTAAGTTCTATGTATCATAGTAGGGTTAAGTATCCAGAAGGTAGAAATGGAAATAATAATAAAGAATCTACAGAAAAAAGTCGGTCTCAATCTTCATCAAATAAAAAAGGTAGTTAAAGCAATATTAAGATGGGAAGGATTGCATAAGAGTGTGTCCATTAATGTTATCTTTGTATCTCATCAAAAGATAAGGGCGTTAAATAAAAAATATTTACAAAAGGATTATGCCACAGACGTTTTGTCGTTTGATTTAAGTAATAATGTTATGTTCGTCTCATCTGATAATGATGAGTGTAAATTTTTAGATGAGGAGAAAAGTAATGATGTAAGAGAGAGCGTATATGGTAATTATCTTATTGGTGATATATTTATATCTACAGACGCAGCGATTGCTAATATGAAAAGATATAATACGTCGTTAGGCAAAGAGCTTTTGCTTTATATTATACATGGGATTCTTCATCTTTTAGGATATGATGATAAAGACCCGCTGCATGCTAAAAAGATGAGAAATAGAGAAGATGAAATTTTATGTAGATTAAAGGGAATGGAGAAGAAGATTTTGGTTGTATGAATAAGAAGATGTTTTTACATTAATTTACTTTGCCATGATATTAAAAACAGAAGGGATAGTTCTTAAAAGATTTGATTATCGAGAGACGAGTCAAATAGCCATATTTTTTACAAGAGATTATGGGAAGGTTTCAGGTATACTTAAAGGGATACGGAGATCATCTAAGAAGTTTGGCAGTAGCATAGATTCATTTTCTCTTAATGATATAGTTTATTATAAATATTGTCGTTCAGAATTACATCTTATAAGTCAATGTGATTTGAAAGAATATTATTTGAGTATACGTCAGGATTATAAACGGAATCTTGCAGCTAATTATATGTTAGAGCTGGTATCAAGTATCATGCCGACAGAACAGAAGAATGAGGAGATCTTTCAGTTGATGCTTGATTATCTTAATAGTCTAGGTAAAATATCTGATATAGATAAATTGGTTCATATTTTTCAGGTAAAAATACTTTCTCTTTCTGGATTTAGACCCCATATAGATTCTTGTGTGAGATGTCAGAAAAAGGTTGTTGGTCGGGCAAGGTTTAGTTTGAGAGAAGGTGGGCTTCTATGTCAGAACTGTCCTAGTTCAGAGACTAATTTTTCCATTATATCAAAGGGAACGGTAGCCTCTGTTTTGTATATAGAGCAGAACGATTGGATTAAAAGTCTTAGACTTGGATTGACTAGCAAGGTTAAGCAGGAGTTAAAATACATTTTGAATAATTTTTTGGTTTATCATCTAGAAAAAAAGATAAACTCCTCTCGTTATTTAAAATAATTAGTGTTTCCTATGTTAAGTATATTCGTATTATTTTTTTTGGTCTTTATATGTATTTTTTTGCTTAGGCAATATCCATATAAATGGATAAAATTTTTATTATTAGTTTTTTTTAATTTATTGGTAGTAGAATGTTTTTGTTATGGATATTTTATTTATTTGATAAATAAGGGAGAGAGTTTTTTTTTGATTGGTAATCAATGGCTGTTAGACAGGTTAATTAAATCCAATCTGGTAGGCTTTCTTTATATCAACCCAGATAGGCATAATAATTTTTACCAGATAGATAAAGACTTAGGATATACTATAGGTAAGAATAAAACGGATTTTGTATATCATACCAATGCAGAAGGTATTCGAGCAGATCGGAATTATCCTCTTATTCCATCGAAAGATGTATTAAGAATGGCAGTCTTTGGCGATTCATTTGTGTTTTGCGATTGGGAACCCAATAAATATACCTGGCCTAGTTATCTTGAACGCTCTGTTAGTAATCTTGAGGTAATGAATTTCGGGGTTTCGGGTTATGGCCTGGGGCAGAGTTATGCTAGATATCTTAAGGATGGGGTAAAGTTTCATCCAGATATTGTTTTTTTTAATTATATAGAGTTAGGTAATAGAGATAGGATATCAGCACAGGATATTTTTTCTGGTAGATTGAATATAAGGCAGTCTAGTTTATACAGAATTCATTATGAAATTAAAGGAGATGTCCTTATATCAAAGGTTATAACTCCCTTTGATCTTTTCGACCCTGCTTTCAGACAAAAATATATTTATGGACCATATAATATTAATTATAGTCATTTATTTTGGTCAAATAAAGTCTTTTCTGTATCTAATTTAGGGTTGTTTTTAAAAAATATATTTTTAAGAAAAGAAGTTGCTGATTTAGGTGTTGAATCGGAATATTCTAATACTCATGTAACTGCTAAACTTTTAAATAATTTATTATCTGTTGCAGAAGAAAATGGTTCTAAGGTAATATTTTTTGTAAGTAGGGAGTTTAGAGAACTTGAGCCAGAGATACAGGATGTTCTTTTACGGCATTCAAAGGATGTTTTATTTATTAATTCCAGAAAGGCACTAGATGCCCATTTTAAGGCACGAGGAGTTATAGATAAAAAGACACTCCTTAATAAATCAGGTCATTATAACGCAAGAGGAAATTTATATTATGCAGAGGTTATTGCTTCTATATTAAAGGGCAGAATATGGGGTAGGGATGGCAGGCGGTTTAGATTTGATGAGGCACGTAATGCCTTTGTCAGGATGTAGTGTTTGTTGTGGGATAGAAGATAATTTTTTGATATGTTAAGCAGAGGGAGGATGGGAATAATTCAATATGTTATTAGATAATGTTATTTTTTTATCTGTGTAACGATTTTTTTGGCCAAGTCCATGCCAATTTGTTCGATTTTCATAAGCCTATCTATATTAGTATGTTTTATATCTGATATAGTTTTTAAGCCTGCATTAAATAATCTTCGTGCGCGTATCCTACCAATTCCTTTTAACCGAACTATCTCAAGTAATTCTTCTTTAACGCCATACATTAAACGTATCTTTAGTTTATCTAATAGAAAAATTAATTTTCTTTTCTGTAATAGTGCGGCTATAGAGCATGCTGCATACATGAGTCTTTGAGCAGACTCAACGTATCTATAAATATCCCCCGGGCCTACATTAAACTGTTCGCATAAATCTTTTTCTGATTCTTCTTCTATCCATAACATCAATAGTAATGTGGTTTTCATTATTGCTAGATAACAGTTCACCTCTTCGAGAGTATAATAGTCTTCAGTCCGTAATATAAATTCATCATTGTATTTGTTTATGAATGATTCAAGCATATTTATATCCTTTTTGGATACGTTTACTATCCTCTGGCTGTCAGGGCAGCATGTAATAAGGTGGAGTAGGCTAACAGGAGATATATGTGGATCGTTCTTTATCATTTTCAGCCCATCTCGTATAGTTAGGGCAGATGAGGGATCTATATATAATCTGCTGGTAAGGTTGCCTAAAGGGGTTGCAAAATATCTCCCCATGCTTTTTTCAATAAATTTTTCTTTGTGCAGGAAATCAAATATATCATTTATGAGCTTATTTAAATTTTGTGTTTGCTCCTGGTATGCCAGAAAGGTGTGGGATATAAATTCTATCATTCCCTTTGTATCATATATATAGCCGCTTGCGATAGATGCCAATATATGTATTCGTAATGCAGATTCATTGGATAGTTTTGATATTATAGGCTCAGGTGGGGCATATATGTATCGTTCAAAAAGCATCTGTGCCTCTGAGAAAGATTTTGCGATAATGACTGCTTCTCCATAATTGTCATATTGCGGTCTTCCTGCTCTGCCAGCACATTGTTTGTATTCGGATGTAGGGATATAAGCTGAGCCTAGTCCACTTTCGAAACGTTTATAATCACGTATAATTGTCCTGCGTGCAGGTAAGTTTACTCCTGCAGCCAGGGTGGGGGTAGAGGATATGACTTTTATAAGATTTTCTCTAAATCCTTTTTCTATTAATTCTCTTTGATTTGGTTTAAGCCCTGCATGGTGAAAAGCTACTCCATTTTTTACTACTTCTGCCAATTTAAGGCAGATAGAAGTGGCATTATCTTTATTGCCTATAATATTTTTTGCTATTAACGCTAGTTGTTTTTTTTCTTCGAGAGTAAGTAGGTCTTTTGTGCATTTACAAACTTTTCTGCTTACTGCCTGAGCAGATCTTCGCGAATTGACAAATATCAATACCTGGCCGCCTCCTTTAAGAGTGTCTATAGTAAGCTGGTTAACTGGCTCTGGATCTTCTTCTTTAATTAATCTACGGCCGTGTTTGTGAAATATAATTTCCTCATTATAATATATTCCTTCTTTTAGGGGAATAGGCCGCCATTGGGTTTCAATAAGATTGCAATTAAGCCAGCCTGCCAGTTCATCTGCATTACGAATAGTTGCACTTAATGCAATAATTTGAATATTTGGGTTAAATTGTCTGATCCGTGCGATAAGCACCTCAAGGGTTGGTCCACGTTCACCATCATTGATAAAATGTATTTCATCTATAACTACTACTTTTAGGTTGTTTAATATCCAATCCGCATTTGTTCTAAACATAGAATCTAGTTTTTCTGCTGTTGCTAGTAGAATATGAGCATGGGATAGATTTTGATATTTTGTATCTATATCTCCGATAGCAATTCCTACCTCTATGCCGAGTTGAGAATATTTGTTTTTGAAGTCCATATACTTCTCACTTGCTAATGCCTTTAGTGGAACTATGTAGAGGCATTTCCCTTTATGTGTTAGAATTGATTTTAGCATACATAGTTCTGCTACAAATGTTTTGCCTGCTGCAGTGGGGACAGACATAAGTATGTTTTTACCTAATAATCCTCCTTTCTGAATTGCTTCTATTTGTGGAGGGAACAATTCAGTTATTCCTGAAGAGAGTATTTTTTTTGTAGCCGTAGGAGGAAAACCATATTGTTTGAGAATATCACCTAATTTCATATTTATCAGTATGGAAACTGTTATGGTATTTTATATAAATATGCAATAGCGTTACCTGAACTATTGATTTTAAGCAGTAATTTCCCATTTTTGTTTAGAGTTTTAATAAGAAATTCCTTTGCCTCAGGTTTTATATGCGAGAGGATCAACCATACGCGATGATAATCTTTTAAATTTATAGGAGTTGTTTCTGAGATGAGGTAGAGGGGATTATGAGTATATTGTAATACGCCTGATAGTTGTCTGTTTTTTGTAAAGGAGAAAAGGATAAAACAACTAGGCATAGCTGAGTTGCCGTTTTTTTTGTATAGGGAGTCAGAGGTCTTCAAGATTTCTTGACATTTTATGAGTTTTTTGTTTAATACGGCTGTTTTAGAGGCCATTTTAGATACAAGATTAAATCTTGATATATAGTAAAGATATTGGAATTGAGAAGATCTATTTAATATAAATAGGTCATTAGGTTGAGCGTATTTAGCCACACCTTGCATAATGATACGGTTTCCTTCATCATAATCTTTGTGAATAATATGATATCCTGCTAAGTATATGCATTTATAAAATAATATAGCTAAGATACTAGCTGTTATGGCATATATTATTAGTGTCTTTACCCATATGGCCGTAAGCTGTCTTTTCCCCAATTTATTAAGGTAAAAACGTATTATTTGAATGAAATAAACGACACCTTCTGCTACTAAGAGTAGTAGAGCAGGCAAAGAAAATAAAAGTAATCTTCCTTGAAAAGGGTATTTTTGTAATATGGAAGCTATAAGAGCGAGGGAGAGAGGAGATATTAACAGGAATAATATTTCTTTATCTTTTTTGAATAATGATTGTATTCCTAGAATAAAAAGGGTAAATGTTAATAAGGGGAAAGAGAATCCTGCTGGATCTTTGAACAAGGAAAGTATAGTATGTTTTAACCATAATATATCCTTTAGAAAAGAAAAAGGAACAGGTAAGAATCCTTTTTGCCACATATTATGGAGTGTTTGATTATGGGACATTTGGTAGAGGCAGAGTTTATATAAACACAAAAAGTTAAGTATCCAGATAAATAATGTGAATATAGTATGTTTTATTTTTTTTATCTTAAAACAATAGAAAATTAGTAAGATGCCAATGGTAGCAATAATAAAGATACTAGAATTACTTAGCCACATAGATAATGCACCAGTTAGAGTTAATGTAGTGAAAGAATAAGGTGGGAACTGTTTTTCTCTACTATCTAGAAATATTAAAATTAATCCAAGGGTAATCATGACGGCGCATGAATAGGATTTTAGTTCTGCAGAGTAATAGATTAGTTTGTAAGAAAAGACGAATAATCCCAATGCAATTGTTTGTACTTCCGGTGAGGTAATTTTTTTTAAGATAAAGTAAAATAAAAAGATAGAGATTATCCCACATAGGAGTGGGAAAAATCTAAAGGCATATTCATTATTCCCAAATAATATAGTTGAGATTTTTATTATTAGAGAAAATCCTATGCTTTGAGGAAATTCACTAAAGAGTCTTACATTGATTAGAATATCTTTTAATGATCTGTTTACTGTTTCTGCTGCAACCCATGCTTCATCTAACCAAAAAGACCTGTTTTCTAAGAACACTTTGATGCGTAAGAATATGCCTATACAGATAAGCAGAAAATTTATTAGGTTTGTTTTTAACAGTATATGTTTTAATTTAAATGAATACATTTTGTTATTAGATTATTTAAATGGAATATTTATTGTATCATAATTTTCTTAAATTCGAAGTAGTCAATGGAGTTTTGTATTGACTGGGTAGAATTGAATACTTATAATGAATTTTATAAAAAATTAAATATAAAGAATTATAAAATTTTTTCAATAGAATATTAATATGAGAGTTGTAGTACAAAGAGTAAAGCAAGCAGACGTATCCGTAGAAGGAGAAGTTGTATCTAAAATAGAGACGGGGCTTTTGGTTTTTTTAGGCATAGAGAAGACTGATACGAAGCAGGATGCTGATTATTTGGTGGATAAGATTATAAATTTACGGATATTTGAGGATGATAATCATAAGATGAATTTATCTCTAATTGATACAGCATCACAAGTATTAGTAGTTTCTCAGTTTACGCTTTATGGTGATTGTCGTAAGGGACGGCGGCCTTCTTTTGATAGTGCAGCGTCAGCTGGGCAAGCAGAGAAACTTTATAGATATTTTGTTGATAGGATTAGTAGTTACGGTATAGATACTAAAGAGGGTAGGTTTCGTGCCATGATGGAGGTATCATTGGTAAACTACGGTCCGGTTACCTTTATTATTGATAGTAGATGATATGTATGTCGAATTTAAAATAAGAGACATGTTTGATATTAGTGGATAAGGTAAAATAGATGCAGCTTATAGATACTCATGCCCATTTAGATCATATAAAAAATTTGCCAGCTGCTATTGAAAATGCTGTTAATGCAGGTGTTTGTAGTGTTGTCGCAGTAAGTGAAGGATATTGTTCCAGTAGGAGGAATTTAGAGATTAGCAAGGAATTTAAGGATTGCCCCCTTAATGTTTATCCTGCCATAGGGATACATCCATCAGAGGCAGATTTAGAGGATGTGGGGAAAGTTCAAGATTTAATACGTGAGAACGCCTCATATGTGAAGGCTGTAGGTGAGATAGGATTGGATTATTGGTATAAATGGGTGAGAAAGGATGAAGATAGAAGAAAGAGGCAACAGCAGGTGTTTATTTCTTTATTAAAATTGGCTATGGAATTGGATATACCTGTTATAATACATTCAAGAGGGGCATGGAATGATTGTGTTGATATTACACTAGGGATGGGGATTAAAAAGGCAGTATTTCATTGGTATAGTGGTCCTTTAGATGTATTGGATAGAATATTGGAAGCAGGGTATTATATTTCAGCAACGCCAAGTTTGAGATATAGCCCCCAGTCGCAGGATGCGGTACGGCATGCGCCTTTATCTCGGATATTGATTGAAACAGATAGCCCTGTTTATTATAAGAGTAGTCAATCCGGTAATGATGGTTTTTATGCTGAACCAAAAGATGTGTTTAGGGTGTTTGATGCGTATGTTAGGCTTTTGGGGAAGGAGAATGTGGTAGAAGTTGCAGAGGCTTTTAATCATAACGCGTCTAATTTTTTTAATTTAATGTGAGTGGTTTTGTTGATAAATTGATATAACTTATTATTTTTTTGTTTAATTTTTTAGGGAGTTGTGTTTATGAAGAAAAAGATAGGTATTGTTTTGATTGTAATTAGTGTGATTGTCTTAATTGATATCGTTATATTTTGGTATTTGCATAGATCAAAATTGAAACCAGAAGATATGTTGCCTGCAGGAGCAATTACTACGATTTATGTTAAGGATGCTTCCGGCATGATTAATAGCTTTCATCATAGTAAATTTTGGAAAACATTATCATCTATAGATTTTAATTTATTGCTTAAACGTAAAATTTTGGATCCTAGAATAGGGGATATAATTAAATTTTTAAAGGCTCCACCTGGGGGAGTAGCTACTAAGGCGATTTTAAGAGAAATATTTAATAGTGAGATGATGATAGGGATTTATCCCATAGGGTTTAATGCTAGTCATATAGATAAAATAAAATCTCCAGTTACTTCTAAAATAAAAAACGAATTATTTTCAAGTGTATTTATTGTTACTAGACTTTCGCCAGGAACAGTGATAATGACGTTATTGCCAGATTACATTAAGAAGTTTGCCAAGGATATTATGATAGAAAGGTTGGAGTATAAAGGATATAATGTTACAGTTATACATCTTAAACGACAAAAGATGAGTTTCTCCTATGTAAAGTTAAAGAATTTTTTGATAATAGGCACTGGGGATGATGCGGCTCGCATGTGTATTGATGCATTTAGTGGAGTAAGGTCACCTTTGTCATCAGATGAAGTTTATCGTAGGTCTATCAAGGAATCTTTATCTATGTCATCGTTTGATTTTTATTTTAATATCCAAGCTTTATATAATATGTTGAAAGAACAGGGTGATGAGATAGTAAATTGGATAGATAAGCAAACGGGTTTTAGAGATAGTATTGATGGGGGAGAACAGAATGTTAATGTAGAAGAGAGAAATAAACAGATAAAAAAAGAGTTAAAGCAAGCTTTTAGAAAAATAAAAGGGTTTGACTCATTTATTCTTTCTATGAAATCCAATGATAATATTTTTATAAAGTTAGATGTCTTGTTTAATAAAGATAAATTAGTTAGAGAAATAAGACAAAATTTTTTATGCCCCCCTATAGTTAATAAGACTGTATCGTTTATCCCTAAAAATGTTTTGATGTATCAATGGTTTAGCTGTGTGGATCTAACAAGTCTCCTATCGACTAGAAGAGGCAAAGGCCCTTCTTTTATTGAAAAGATAAAAAAAGTAGCAGAAATGAAGGGGCTGGGTGTAGTAGATATTACGTCAGCATTAGGTAAAGAATTAGGTGGATATCTATATGATATAGATAAAACGAGTTCTTACTATGTTCCAGAGATAGTGTTATTTGTTAAAATAAATGATCCAGATAAGACTCAGGAGTTAATGCATAATTTATTAAATAATCCATTTATTTCATTAAATGATGAAAAATATAGGGGATATACTATTAGATATTTTGCCTTGCCTTTAAAGAAAATAGAACCAGCTTATTGTATTTTGGGAAATTATATGTTAGTGTCCATTAATCGTAAGTTATTACATAAGACAATAGATACTTATAAAGATAGAAAATCCTCTTTAGAATCTGATATTTATTTGTTGTCAAATTTTAATGATAAGATAAAATCATATCAGTTTATAAAAGTTGGAGATATGGCGGAAAAGTTACTAGATCTTGTGGAATGGGGTAGTGAATGGATAAAAGATAAAATAAATAAACAAAATGCCTTCCTCTCGGGAACGCAGAAGTTATTAGATAATGTGAAAAAAGAGACGGATAATAAACGAGATAAATTAAATAAAAAGAAAGAAAAATTAAAGCAATCCCAGAGATTGCTTATGTCGATGCAATCCCAACGTAATACGGATGTTAATGTCTCAGCTATAAAAACAAAAATTAGTAGATTAGAAGCTGAGATTAACTCTTTGGAATCGGAGATAGATAGTTTAGAAGATAAACAGTCTGAGTTGATACCAATGATTCAAGAATATAATTCAAAGATATATTCGATAGATACTCAGGAGGTCATTTTGGATAAATTAATTTATCCTGTATTACAAGGATTAGAGTATATTGATAGTATTACATTTAGCACAACCGTGAAAGAAGACAATATTGTAGAGAATATATGGCATATATATATGAGATAGGTTTTGTTTGTTTTTTTATTTTTAGAATACCATTAAAATTTATGAATTTTTATGTTTAAGGAGAAGATAGAGATGGAATTTTGTTATGGTGAGGGGATATACAAAGAGGGAGACTTCCAAGTAAAAGGGATAATTACCTTAGGTGAACATAAACTATTTCTTAAAGACGAAGAGGAAGAGCTTACTCGTACATATATACCATTAGATAAAATAGAGAGGATGAAAATGACCTCATCTGGCCTTGAGATATATGTGTGTCCTAGCCTTACCTTTCGTTATTCTGCGGTGATAAAAGGAAATAAAGCTAAGTTAAAGGAACTTGCGAGGGATATTGCTATGGGGTGTGGTTTGAAGAAGAGGTTTTTGGTAAATGAATGGGTGGAAGGCTAGAGCTCATGAATAAAGAAAGAGGATTTTATTTGTTTTTCTTTTGTTTTGTTATGTTGTTTTTGTGTAGTGGTTGCGCTATTCTTCAGCTTCCTGTAAAGATGGTGGATGGGACTTTTTCTATTTTACATGAATTGCTTAAGATAGGTAATTCTTTGCCGAAACCACCACCATGGATATTTTGATAGAGGAGGAAAGATAGGTAATTTGTAGATGTTTAAGATAGTAAATAAACAAATATTAGCTACGCATGTAAAGCGATTGGATGTAATTGCCCCTAATATAGCTCGGAAAGTTTTACCCGGTCAGTTTGTATCGATATCCCCAGAAGAAGGAGATGAGAGGATCCCTTTAAGTGTAGTTGATTTTGATAGAGATAGGGGACATATTTCTCTTATTTTTCAAGAACGTGGGGTGACAACAAAAAAATTGGGTGCATTGCAATTAGGGGAGGAGATATTTTCAATCTTAGGTCCGTTGGGGAAACCAGCTACAATTGAGAAAGTAGGGTTAGTTGTTTGTATTGCTACAGGAGTAGGAACAGCTAAAATATTGCCTATATGTCGAGCATATAAACGAGTAGGAAATAAGGTTATAGGTATTATAGGTGCTCGAACTAAAAGGGCATTGATGCTAGAGCCACAAATCCGGCTTTCTTGTAATAAGATTTATATTACTACAGAAGACGGTTCTTATGAACGAAAAGGATTGGCATCAGATATATTAAAACAGATATTAGAAGAATATGACCCAGATGTCGTATATGCTATAGGTTCTGAAGAGATGATGCGTTCTACATGCGAGATGACAAAAAAAGGGGGGATTAAAACATTTGTTCATTTAAATCCAATTATGGTAGATTGTCTTGGTATGTGTGCATCTTGTAGAGTTAAGGTTGGTGATAAGATTGTTCTTGCATGTATGGAAGGCCCTGAGTTTGATGGGCATAAAGTAGATTTTGACGAATTTATAAAACGTAAGAAGGCTTTGGAGGAATTTGGCGAATGTTGCAAACACAAGTTAACATCCAGCCCAAAGAAAAGCGAGTCAGGAATTTTCATGAGGTTTGTCTCGGGTTTTCTAAAAGGTCAGCAATAGAAGAGGCAAGCAGATGTGTTCAGTGTTCTTCTCCTTCTTGTAGAGAAGCCTGTCCTTTGGATATTGATATCCCTGGATTTATAAGGTCGTTGAGGGAATCTGATATTACAGAGGCATATGCAAAGCTGAGAGAGAAAACACCTCTTCCAGGAATATGTGGCCGTCTTTGTTCTGCTCCTTGTGAGAAGGCATGCATTTTAAAAGAAAAGGGGGCAGCTATTGCTATTCGGAGCTTGGAGCGTTTTGCAACTGATTTTGGAAGACAGCGGAATTTGAGAAGATCTGTAAATAAAGGTAAGCGGATACGTATAGCTATAGTGGGATCAGGGCCATGCGGACTTGCTGCAGCATGGATGCTTGCAAGGAGAGGATATGAGGTTATTATTTTTGAGGCGTTTGATAAGCCTGGTGGGGTGTTGAGATATGGTGTGCCTGAATTTCGTTTGCCCAAGAAGGTTTTGGATGAGCAGATAGCTGATATAAAAATAATTGGGGTGAAAATAGAAACCAATTTTTTTGTTGGTAAAACAGCTTCTTTAGATGAGTTGAGAAAAGACAACTTTTCTGCTATTCTTTTGGCTATGGGAGCGGGTATCCCTAAACTTAGAGATATTCCAGGGGCAAATCTTGGGGGAGTGTATTACGGTGAGGAATTTTTGATGCGGGTCAATTTAATGAAAGCGAATTTATTTTCTCAATATATTCCATCTTTTGGTATTGGAGAAAAGGTAATAGTATTAGGAGCGGGAAATACTGCTATGGATTGTGCAAGAGCTGCTGTTAGATTTAGAAGGAAAGTTACTTTAGTATTTCGTAGGCCTGAGGATGAGATGTTTGTTCGTCCTGAAGAAAGACAATATGGCAAAGAGGAGGGTGTACACATAGAGTCTATGGTCCGTATGGTGGAAATATTGGGCGATGCGAATAATTTTGTAAAGGGTGCAAAGTGTATAAGGCTTGATTATGCTGCCTCTAGTAATAAGGGAAAATGGGAGCTTGTTCCTGTTCCAGGATCCGAATTTATTTTAGAGGCAGATACTGTAATTATTGCTGCAGGACATAGGCCTAATTCTCTGATGGGTATGGTATCAGATGATCAGATATTTCTAGAATTGAATGATGATGGTACAATATATATTGATAAAGACACTGGGATGAGTTCTTTGTCTGCTGTTTTTGCTGCTGGTAATGTTGTTACAGGGCCAGGTCCGCTTATTCAGGCCATAGCCTCTGGTATAGATACAGCAGAAAAGATAGATAAATATTTAACATAGGGGTATAAAAGCGGAATTTATTATTCTGCACTATTTAACCTTGTTAAATAGTGCAGAATGCACAAATCAACAAGGTTGATTTGTGCAGGATAGGGTAATTATTATGGAAGGGGAAAGTCGTATAACAGTTCAACAGATACAGGCTAAGAAAACATGTAATGAGAAGATAATTATGCTTACAGCATACAGTTATCCAGTAGCTGCACTTCTTGATAAGGCGGGGGTGGATATTATTCTTGTAGGTGATTCTCTTGCAAACGTTGCATTAGGGCTTAAGTCTACTAAAGAGGTAGGGATGCAGGAAATGATTCATCATGCAAGTGCTGTTGGTAGAGCGGTTAAGAATGCCTTGTTAGTTGGGGATATGCCTTTTGATGCTTATCAGAATACAGATAAGTCGACTGCCTTGATTAATGCCAAAAGATTTATTGAAGAGGCTGGTTGTGGTGCGGTTAAGGTTGAATGGTTTGATAACTGTCTTGATATAATTGCTAATCTTGTAGAGAATGGTATTGAGGTAATGGGACATATTGGACTCACTCCACAGACAGTAGAGAGGTTGGGTGGATTTAAGGTACAGGGCAAGGATGCTGCATCAGCTGCTCAGTTGATAAGAAGCGCAAAGGCATTACAGGAGTCAGGTTGTTTTTGTATTGTTTTGGAATGTATACCTTTTCAGCTCGCAGAGTTAATTACAAATGCGGTTAGTATACCAACAATCGGTATAGGTGCAGGAGCATATTGTGATGGGCAGGTCTTGGTAACTGATGATATGTTAGGGCTTTACTGTGATAGATTGCCGCGTTTTGTCAAAAGATATGCCTGTCTGGAAAGAGTTATTTTAGATGCCGTATCTAAGTTTCAGCAGGAGGTTAATGATGGTAATTTCCCCGATGGGGCCCATAGCTATTCTATGGCAGAAGAAGAGATTGAAAAAATAAAAAAAGAGATGCTTTGATTATTTATTTATAAATTTTTTATTATCTTCCTTCCTTTTTATCATATCCTATAATAGTAGATAACCATTTTTCTGCTATATCTATACTCATGTTTTTACGTATCGCATAGTCTTTTAATTGGTCGAAAGCAATCTTTCCTATATTGAAATATCTTGCATCTGGATGGGCTAAATAAATACCACAGGTTGATGCAGCTGGCATCATATCATAGCTTTCTGTTAATTGTATACCAGTATTTCTTTCAACTTGTAATAATTTAAACAATATAGGTTTTTCCGTATGATCAGGATAAGTAGGGTATCCTGGTGCAGGCCGTATTCCTCTGTATTTGCCTTCTAATAAATCTTTATCATTAATATTCTCATCAGGCGCATATCCCCATAATTGTTTTCTTACCAGTTCATGCAGGATTTCTGCAAATGCCTCTGCAAGCCTTCCGGCGAGGATTTTTGCCATAATAGCCTTATAATCATTGTTTTCTTTTTTAAATTTTTCTACCAGATTATCAATTCCTATCCCTGCGGTAGCGGCAAATCCACCGATATAATCCTGTATTTTATTTTGTTTTGGGGCAATAAAATCTGCTAAACAAAGATAAGGAGATTTTTGGCTTTTCTTTTCTTGTTGTCGTAACATATGTAATACAGCCACTACATTGCTTCTGGATTCATCTTTGTAGATTTCAATATCATCTCCTATGCTGTTTGCAGGGAAAATACCAATAACAGCATTTGCTATAAGCCAGTTGTTTCTAATTATTTCTTGTAATAGTTTTTGTGCATCATCAAATAATTGTTGCGCATCTTTTCCTAGTTTGGGGTCTTTTAATATATCAGGATAACGACCTTTTATCTGCCATGCATAGAAGAATGATGTCCAGTATATCTTATCTATAAGTTCCGATATGGGAAAATTTTTAAAAATTTTTATTCCGAGGAGATTAGGCCTTATAATATTTTCCTGTATCCATTCTGTTTTAAATCCGTTATTTCTGGCATATTGTATTTGAACAAATCTCTTTTTTGCCCGCTCATTTTCATAGTCTTTTCGACATTGGTTATATTTTTCATATGTCTCTTTTATAAGTTGTTTTTTTGCTGTGATATCCATAAGATCACGGCATACCTTCACACTTAATGAGGCATCTTTTACATGTATTACCGGGCCATGATATATTGGAGCAATTTTTATTGCACAGTAATTTATGGATGTGGTAGCTCCACCTATAAGAAGGGGTATATTTAGACTTTTTTCTTCCATTTTTTTTGCTACATATACCATTTCATCAAGCGAAGGGGTAATAAGTCCACTTAAAGCTATGATATCCACATGATGGCTAATAGCATTTTCTATGATGGTATCTGCATCTACCATTACACCCATGTCTATAATTTCAAAGTTGTTGCATGCCAGAACAATACTTACTATATTTTTACCTATATCGTGGACATCTCCTTTTACTGTTGCCATTAAGATTTTTCCAGCAGAATGTTTCTGTTGTAAGTTGCCTTCTTTTTTTTGGATAAATGGCATAAGATAGCCAACAGCCTTTTTCATAACCCGGGCACTTTTTACTACTTGGGGCAGAAACATCTTGCCTTCACCAAAAAGTTGCCCAACAATATTCATTCCATTCATTAAGGGGCTTTCAATTATTTTTAAAGGGTCTTTTATATAGCCTAATGCTTCTTCTATATCTGTTTCGATATAATCAGTGATGCCTTTTATAATAGAGTAAGTTAGCCGTTTTTCTACAGGTTGTTTTCTCCATTGATTTTCTGTATTTTCTGTATTTTGTGGTGGTGTATCTTTGAGTTTTTGTGCATATTCAATGAGTTTTTCTGTTGCATCTTCTTTGCGGTTTAATATTACATCTTCTATCAGCTCACGTATATCTTTAGCTATTTCGTCATAGATCGTAAGCATCCCGGCATTGACAATTCCCATATCCATCCCTGCATTTATTGCATGGTATAAGAACACGGAATGCATTGCTTGGCGTATCGTATTATTGCCTCTAAAAGAAAAAGATACATTGCTGACTCCTCCGCTCACTAGACAACCGGGGAGGGTTTCTTTGATTTTTTTTACAGCTTTAATAAAGTCAATTGCATATGTATTATGTTCTTTTATCCCAGTAGCAACAGCAAATATGTTTGGATCAAATATGATATCTTCTGCAGGGATACCTGCCTTCTTAGTTAGGAGATTATAGACGCGGGTACATATTTCTACTTTGCGTTCATAGGTGTCTGCCTGTCCATTTTCGTCAAATGCCATTACTACTATTGCAGCACCATATTGTCGTATTTTTTTTGCCTTTTCTATAAATAGTTCTTCTCCTTCTTTAAGACTAATAGAGTTTACTATAGATTTGCCCTGTATACATTTAAGAGCTGCCTCTATAACATCCCATTTAGAGGAATCTATCATAAAAGGGATGCGAGCGATATCTGGTTCGGCTGCAATTAAGTTGAGAAATTTGACCATTGCCTCTTTGGAATTGATCATAGCATCGTCCATATTTATATCAATAATCTGCGCCCCTGCTTCAACCTGCTGACGGGCTATGGCTATGGCATTTTCATAATCTCCGTCTGATATGAGTTTTGCGAATTTCCTTGAGCCTGCAACATTTGTACGTTCACCAATATTTATAAAATTCGAATTTTTGTCTATGTATAGTGGTTCTAATCCGCTAAAGCATGATTTGGTTGGTTTTTTTGTTAGTTTTCGTGGAGGAATGTTGCTGACTTTTTTTGCAATTGCTTTTATATGTTCTGGTTTACTACCGCAACATCCACCCACGATATTGACTATGCCTTTTTTTGCAAAATCCTCAATAAATTCTGCCATCTCATTAGGTGATTGTTTGTAGCTGCCAAACTCATCAGGCAGGCCTGCATTTGGATGACAACTTATATAACATGATGCTACTCTTGAGAGTGTTTCAATGTATGGCCGCATTTTTTCAGCACCTAGGGCACAGTTTAGGCCTATGCTTAATAGGTTTGCATGGGATACTGATATCCAGAAGGCCTCTGGTGTTTGACCAGAAAGAGTCCGACCACTCTTATCTGTAATGGTTCCTGATACCATAAGAGGAATAGATTTACCGACTTTTTTAAAGTATTTTTCTGCTGCATATATGGCTGCTTTACAGTTAAGAGTATCAAATACGGTTTCAATAAGAAGAAGATCTACTCCGCCATCGATTAGCCCGTGGATTTGTTCAGTATATGCCTCAACTAGCTGGTCAAAGTCTATGCTACGATATCCTGGATCGTTTACGTCCGGAGAGATGGAAGCAGTTTGATTGGTTGGCCCAATAGAGCCAGCAACAAAACGTGGTTTATCTTTAGTTTTGTTCGTAAATTGCGTTGCTACCTTTTTGGCAATCCTGGCAGAGGTAAGGTTTAATTCATAAACATATTCTGCCATATGGTAGTCATTCATGCTTATAGCATTTGCACTAAAGGTGTTTGTTTCTATTATATCTGCACCGGCAGCGAGATATTCTGTATGTATTTTTTCTATAATATCAGGCCGGGTTATAGATAAAAGATCATTATTGCCTTTCAGCTGGCAGGGATGATTTTTAAATTTGTCAGATCTATAATCATCCTCATCCAATCCGAACTCTTGTATCATTGTCCCCATTGCACCGTCAAGAACAAGGATTCGCTGGTTTAATAATTTTTTAATATAATTATTCATAAGCATTACCATAATTCAATTAAAGTAGAATGTCAATCTTAAGTTAATATTGGTTATTATAACGATTAGATATAATTAATAAGATAATATAAAATTATATTTTTTTCGATTTTTTAAATTAAATATGATAAAATCATCAACTATAATAGAGTAATATTACTAATAAGGGAGTATTTTTGTCTCTCTTCTGCTTTAAGGAGGTTCAATGAGAGTAACTTTAGTTATCCCCACATTAAATGAGATTGATGGAATGAAACAGATTATGCCTAGGATAAAAAGGGAATGGTATGATCAACTATTGATAATAGATGGGCAATCTACGGATGGGACCATAGAATATGCAAGAGAGCAGGGATATGAGGTTGTTATTCAAAAGAAAAAGGGAATGCGAAATGCATATATGGAATTAATGCCATATATAAAAGGGGATGTTATTCTTACCTTTAGCCCTGATGGCAATTCTATCCCAGAACTTATACCTGCATGTATAGAAAAGATGAAAGAAGGCTATGATATGGTTATTGTCTCTCGTTATGCAAAAGGTGCGAAAAGTGAAGATGATGATTCCCTTACGGGTTTTGGTAATTGGATGTTTACTAGCCTTATTAATTTGTGTCATGGGGGTCACTATACAGATGCCATGGTTATATATAGGGCATATAAAAAGCAGTTAATATTTGATTTAGGTTTACACAAAGATGAGGCGTATGAAAAAGAAGAGAGATTTTTTAAGACGAATGTAAGCTGGGAACCGCTTTTATCGATTCGAGCAGCAAGAAGAAAATTGAAGATAGCAGAGATTCCGGGAGATGAACCTGCTAGAATAGGCGGGGAGAGGAAATTGCAGGTATGGCGGTGGGGCGCAGTATTTCTTTATCAGATAATAAGAGAAATGTTTGTGAAAGAATATTGATTTTTTTATTATAGTACGATTTAATAAATTTAATTTGTGGTGATATTAATCAGAATAGGGAAATAGAATGAAAGAGAAAATTGGTATAATTGGCGGTGGTAATATGGGGGCTGCTATTATAAATGGCATTTATCAGGATTATATTGTTAAGGTTTGTGAAAAAGATCCTAATCGTAGACGATATTTAAAACGTAGATTTTCTCTTGATATAGATACTATAGAAGGGATTATACAGGATAGTAGTATTGTGATATTAGCTATTAAACCACAGGATTTTGATAGTGTATTGAAAGAGCTATCTATTGCTATCTCTAGTGCTAGGGTTAGGTGTAGAAAACGGATAAGGATTATATCTATTGCAGCTGGGATAACTACTGCATATATAGAAAGACGGCTTGGTGTAGGGATTAGAATTGTACGAGCTATGCCAAATCTTCCTGCTCAGGTTGGTATGGGGATTACTGCTGTATGTGCAGGACAGTTTAGTAAGAAAAAGGATTTAAGAGATGCCTGTAATATATTTGATAAGGTAGGGAGTACTGTTATTGTTGATGAATCTCAGATGGATGCAGTTACAGCAGTATCAGGTAGTGGTCCTGCATATGTCTTTTTGTTTGTGGAATATCTTAACAAGGCAGCAAAGTTTCTGGGATTAAAAGAGTTAGGTAATAAACTTGTAATTGATACTTTAAGGGGTAGCTTACGACTACTTGAGACACAGAAAGCAGATGCAGCTACTTTACGGGCTATGGTTACTTCTAAGGGGGGAACTACTCAAGCGGCTATGGATGTCTTCTTTGCTAATAATGTAGAGAAGATATTTAAGGATGCTATTATTGCAGCTAGGAAAAGGGCAAAAGAATTATCGCGATAATTATGATAGGTTGCTGTTTTGTTGTATAATTTAACTATATGGATTTATTATACAAGGATTTTTTAATATATAGAGAAATGGAGGTATAAAGTCATGGCAAAGGTTGGGATAATAGGAGGAAGCGGACTTTATCAGATAGAGGGATTAAAGGATATGGAGGAGTTGACTATTGTGGATACTCCATTTGGTCCACCTTCTGATCATTTTTTATCAGGGAAGATTGAGGGGACAGAGGTATTTTTTCTGGCTCGACATGGTAGGGGGCATCATATTAATCCTACTGAGATTAATTATCGTGCCAATATCTTTGCAATGAAAAAATTTGGTGTGGATGCAATTATTTCTGTATCTGCTGTGGGTAGTCTTAGGGAAGATATAAAACCAATGGATTTTGTAGTCCCGGATCAGTTTGTTGATAGGACTACCAAGAGGGATTGTTCTTTTTTCTGCGATGGTATTGTTGCCCACGTGTCTATGGCTGATCCTATATCTGGCGAAATTGCAAATATTCTTATTAATGCATGTAAAAGTTTAGGGATCCGTGTACATGAGAAGGGGACTTATATAAATATAGAAGGCCCTCAGTTTTCAACAAGAGCCGAGTCCAATCTTTATCGCAGTTGGGGTATGGATATTATTGGTATGACAAATATGGTTGAAGCAAAACTTGCCAGAGAGGCTGAGATAGCCTATGCTACATTAGCAGCGGTTACTGATTATGATTGTTGGTATGACGGACATGATAATGTGACAGTTGATATGGTGGTAGAGTATTTAAGGAAGAATGTAGACAATGCTAAAAAGATTTTAGCAGTGGCAGTACCTGAGATAGGGAAGTTAGATAAATTTAGTGCTCAAGGAGCATTGTCTACTGCAATTATTACAGCAAGAGATCATATTAAGGAACAGAAAAAGAGGGAGTTGAAAATCCTTCTTGAAAAATATATAACTTAGTGTTATCCTGCACTATTTAACCTTGTTAAATAGTGAAAAATGCACAAATCAACAAGGTTGATTTGTGCAGAATAGAAATTATAGGAAGGTATTTAGGTATGGATTATCAGAAGACGCTTAATTTGCCAAAAACAGATTTTTCTATGCGTGCAGGCCTGGCTCAGAAAGAGCCTGTTATACTTAAGCGATGGGAGGATGTAGGGCTTTATTCTAAAATAAGAGCAAAGAGTGTGAATAAGAAATCATTTATTTTACATGATGGCCCTCCTTATGCTAATGGGAATATACATATTGGCCATGCATTAAATAAAATTTTAAAAGATATTATTGTTAAATTTAAAACTATGGATGGTTATGATGCACTTTATATACCCGGATGGGACTGTCATGGCCTGCCAATAGAACATCAGCTTTTTAAGGAGTTGAAGAAAAGGAAGTCTGATGTAGATTGTGTTGATTTTAGAAGGAAGGCGTATGATTATGCAATGAAATATGTTGGCATCCAGAAGGAGCAGTTTAAACGTCTAGGAGTCTTTGGAGAATGGGATAACCCTTATCTTACAGTGGATACTGAGTATGAATATTGGATATTACGATCATTGGCGGAGTTAAACGAGAAGGGATATATTTACAGGGGGTTAAAACCTGTTAATTGGTGTTTTAATTGTGAGACAGCTCTTGCTGAGGCAGAGGTAGAATATGAAGATCACGTTTCCCCTTCAATTTATGTTAAATTCGAAGTAATAGATCCGGATAAGATTGTAGGTTGTAATGGTCATAAGTTGTATTTATTAATATGGACCACAACACCGTGGACATTAATTGCGAATGTTGCTGTAGCGGTTCATCCGTCTTTTAAATATGTTGTTGTTGATACAGGCAATGAGCTTATGATCATAGAGGAATCTTTGTCTGTAAAGGTGTTGGAGAAAAAAGGCATATTAAAGTATACAATTGTAAAAGAGATAGAAGGAAAGGAATTAACTTCTATTACTTATAAGCATCCATTTGGAATAAAGGATTCATGTAAGGTTGTGCTTGCAGATTATGTTACTAAGGAGGATGGTACAGGACTTGTTCATACTGCACCTGGACATGGCCAGGATGATTTTAACACAGGATTGGCGAATAATTTGGACATAATTATGCCTGTGGATGACCGTGGTGTGTATACAGAGGAAGCTGGTCCTTATAAGGGGGAGCATGTTTTTAAGGCAAATAAAAAAATCATAGAACATCTTAATAGAGATGGGATGCTTTTTGCTCAGGAAGATATATCTCATTCATATCCTCATTGTTGGAGGTGCAAGAAACCTATTATTTTCAGGGCAACAAAACAGTGGTTTTTAAAGATAGATCATAATAATTTAAGAGCACGTCTTAAAGATGTGATTAAGTTTGAGGTGACATGGATACCTGCTACCGGCAGAGAGAGAATATTGGCTATGGTAACATCCAGACCTGATTGGTGCCTGTCACGGCAGAGATATTGGGGAGTGCCTATCCCAGCTATAATATGTAAAAAGTGTGGTGGGGATCAAAAATTATTTACTGAAGTGATTGCCCGTTTTGCTGATATTGTTCGTAAGGAAGGTAGTAATGCATGGTTTGAAAAGGATATAAAGGATATTTTGCCAGAAAACTTCAAATGCCCTCATTGTGGTTGTACAGATTTTGATAAGGCCTCCGACATATTGGATGTATGGTTTGATTCTGGGGTAAGTAGTCAGGCAGTTATAAAGGCCAGGATGGATAGATCGTTGCCTGCTGACCTCTATTTAGAAGGTTCTGATCAACATAGAGGATGGTTTCAGGCCTCACTTATTCCTGCAATGGCAATTGATGGCAAACCGCCCTTTGCAGCTGTGCTTACTCATGGATTTGTAGTGGATGGGGAAGGTAGAAAAATGTCAAAATCTCTGGGAAATGTTATTTCCCCGGATGATATTATAAAAAATAGTGGGGCAGATATATTACGTCTTTGGGTTGCTTCGAGTTCATATAATGAAGATATACGACTTTCTAAGGAAATATTATCGAGACTTATTGATGCATATAGGAAAATACGTAATACCTTTAGATATCTTTTAGGGAATCTTAACGGTTTCTCCCCGGACAATGATGAAGTAGTTTATAGTGAGATGTTAGATATAGACAAATGGGCGTTACATCATCTGGCAAAGGTTGTAGATGGGGCAAAGCATCATTTTGACAAATACGAATTTTCTAAGGTTTATAAGATAGTGTATGATTTTTGTAATGAGAATCTATCCAGCTTTTATCTTGACATACTGAAGGATAGACTGTATACTTCTCCCACAAAATCAAAGGAAAGGAGGTCTGCTCAGACAGCTCTTTATCATATATTAAATTGTTTGGTTAGGGTTGTTGCACCTATACTTTGTTTTACCTCAGATGAGGTATTTTTTTCGATGCCTAAGAGCTCAGATCAAGAGAATGTGCAGAGTGTTCACTTATTATCTTGGCCAGAAATCCCTGCAGAATGGCTGAACAATGAGATCTGTCAGCGGTTTTCTATATTGGTATCTTTAAGACCGTATGTAATGAAGGCAATAGAGGAAAAGCGCAGGGATGGATTGGTGGGGAGTTCACTTCAAGCTAAGGTAGTGTTTAGGACTAGTAGTCCAAGGGATCTTGAATATTTAACAAATAATAAGGAGATTCTGCCATCTATATTTATAGTCTCGCAGGTAGATATTGTGGAGGCATCGGATATATCTAATGGGATTGGAGACGACTTCCCTAAGACAGAAATATTGATTGAGAAGGCAGTCGGGGCCAAATGTAGTAGGTGCTGGAATTATTCCCTTATATTAGGAGAGGATACCCAGTATCCTGATTTATGTAGCCGATGTACTGCGGTTGTAAAGGAGTTTAACAATGGTTCAGCAGAAATTGGATGACAAAAAATTAGAATATTTTAAGAAATTACTTTTAAAACTTAAGGCAGAATTTGAGCAAAATATAAGTAATATGATTAAAGACCAAGGTATACAGGACAACGATGCTAGGGATATTTCGGGCCATGTTTTGCATATGGCAGATGTTGCCACGGATATGTATGATAAAGAGTTTAGCCTGGGATTAGCCTCTAATGAAAGAGAGGTGCTTCATAAAATAGATATGGCACTTAAACGAATAGAAGATAAATCATTTGGGATTTGTTCCGAATGTTCAAAGCCAATACCCATAGCACGTCTTAAGGCAATACCATATGCATGTACATGCCTTAAGTGTCAAGAGAAGATTGAAAATGAACAAGCATGAAAAATATTCCTCGCTCACAGATAGATATTTTTATCGCGTTAGCTACGACATCACTGGTTGTAGCCGTTGATCGTGTTACCAAGATATTCTTTTCTGGCCTTCTTTCTTTAGGAGAATCTCTCCCTGTGATACATGGACTGTTGCATATGAGTCTTGTACATAATACAGGTATTGCTTTCGGTATGTTTAAAGATAAGGGTATCCTTTTTATTATTTTTCCAATTATTGCTATTATTTTATTAGTATTCAATATTTACTATTATCGTCAAAATGAAGAAATGTTAAGTCGTTCATATATATTTGCAATTTCTCTTATTTTAGGTGGTGCGATAGGTAATCTTATTGACAGGATTAGCTATGGCTATGTGATAGATTTTATAGATTTTAGAATATGGCCTGTGTTTAATATAGCCGATACAGCAATAAGTATAGGAGCGATACTTATTGCTTACAAATGTGTTACATTATCCGGGAAGAAAAGTAATAAAAAATAAATTTTTTTATGATAGGAAAGAGTATCAGATGCATCCTATAATATGTCATATAGGGAGATTTACTATCTATTCATATGGATTGATGCTTGCTATAGCTGTACTCATCTGTTCTATATTATTAGCACGAGATCTTGAAAAGCAATTAGGACTTAAAAGAGATATCGTATACGATATGGTCTTTTGGATTATGCTTGCTGGTATAGCTGGGGCAAGACTTTTTTATGTATTCCTTAATTTACCATTTTTTATTGAGAATCCGTTGGAAATAATTATGATACAGCATGGTGGTCTCGCATGGTTTGGTGGTCTTGCCGCAGGTGTGGTTTGTTTCCTTGTATTTGTAAAAAAGCATAATCTTAAGGTATTTCGAATGGCGGATTTATTAGCACCATATCTTGCCCTGGGGCAGAGTATCGGTCGTATAGGTTGCTTTTTAAACGGATGTTGTTATGGTAAGAGGGTTTCTTGGGGGATATATTTTCCAGTACATCATGCAAGGCTTCATCCGACCCAACTTTATTCCTCATTTGGGTTGTTATTGATTTTTTTTATATTGAAAAAATATCAACATTCTGTACACAAAGAAGGAATATGTTTTGTTTTATATCTACTATTAGCTTCGGTGTTAAGATTTAATGTGGAATTTTTTAGAGCAGATCATAGCCCCTTTTTATTTAATTTAAGCATCTTTCAAGTAATATGTATTATTATATTTTGCATTGGACTTATTTTGTTTGCAAAGATTAAAAGAGGGTAAATGATGCCCGGTTATATATTGCGAGTAGAGAAAGAGGTCCCTTCTTGTAGAATAGATATATTCATTACTCAGAATATAGACGTAATCCCTTCTAGAAGTTTTGCCAAGAAGTTGATAGAATTTGGTCATGTTAGGGTTAATGAAATCTTGCCTAACCCTCATTACAGACTCATGCCGGGAGATGAAATACATATAGATATCCCTGAAGTATTTCTTTCTCCTGAATATACCGCACCTGAAGATATCCCCTTAGATATCTTTTATGAAGATGAATGGCTTATTGTAATAAATAAACCTTCTGGTATGACAGTACATCCTGCAAAAGGAGTACATACAGGCACTCTTGTAAATGCCTTGCTTTATTACACCAGAAGATTGTCTGATGTAAATTCTGATATACGTCCCGGTATTGTCCATCGCCTGGATAAAGATACGGCAGGATTAATAATTGTTGCGAAAGATAACATTACTCATGCAAGACTTGCACGCCAGTTTCAACGTCATGAGGTAAATAAACGGTATCTCGCAATCGTTGAGGGGGAGGTAGAGTTTGACGAAGGACTAATAGATGCTCCGCTTGGCAGACATAAAAGGCATCATGAAAAGAGACAGGTTAGTTTTGACTCATATTCAAAGGAAGCTATGACTTATTATAAGGTAATAAAACGCTGGAGAGCTATGAGTTTGGTTTCTCTATTCCCAAAGACAGGTCGGACTCATCAACTTAGGGTGCATATGAATTATATTGGGCATCCAATTTTAGGTGATAAAAAATACAGAAGAAACGATCATTATCCGTCTCTTGCTTTATTAGCGCAATCAATAGGCTTTAAGCATCCCCATACTAACAGTTATATAGAATTCTCCCTGCATTTTAATGATTTTTTGTCTATTGTGGATTGATTTTTAACTAGTTCATCTGAACAATACGAATTTTTGTATGTGTATATAATCGGATTGGAATTTTAGAATATTTTTAATATTTTGATAAAAAATACCCTGATATCCAACAGAGATAGATATCAGGGTATTTTTGTTCGGTGGGGATTAATTAGGATTTTCTTGTACTTCTGTGCCAGGTGGCCAACAACAGCCGGGTATAGTAGCATTAATAATGTCATTGGTTCCTTGTTTTATAATCTCCATATTCCCCTCCCTTTTATTGAGGTTAAATTGGTTAAAAAGGAGATAATATAATTATATCTTATCAAGAGATCTTGATAAGATAAATGATATAAGGTGACTATATCCTGACTTTTTTCCATTATTTTTTATATACCAGTCTTTTATAGTATATATTGGCATATGGATACAAAAATAATTTTTTGTATTTGCGATCCTGGAAGATGTTGCATGCAGGCCTACAGGATAAAAAAGGAAACATACAGCCTGATCTGCATATACTATATTGTTAATTTTCTTGTATATTTTAGCACATTTATTTTTGTCCATATGCCGAGCCTGTTCAAATAGCTTATCCACTTCTTTATTTTTATAACACCATATTTTACCAAATCGTCTAATTTCCGATGCCCATGTGCCAGCAATTGCATCAGGGTCATCACTGAGTCCCTGATATAATCTAAGCCATGCCTGTATATGGTGATTTTTGAGATATTTATCAGTTAATTGTTTTTCATCATTATAAAGAACTACTTTGAGTTTTATTCCAATTCCAGATAGATATTGTCTGATATATGCTGCAAGTTTTTTGCTTACAGTATCTTTTGCATTAACAAGCATATTTATGCAAAGTTCTTCTCCTCCTTTTTCTACAATACCGTCGCCATCAATATCTTTCCACCCACGATGCATCAACTCCATCCTTGCCCTTACAGGATTGTATTTGAATATCTTGACATTAGGATTGAACCCGATTGATTCAGGATGAAAAGGACCTGTACTTATTATACCTTCTCCTTCATATAGATCTTGGATTAATCTTTGCACATTGATCCCATATGCGATTGCTCTACGTATATTTCTATCAGACAGGATATGATCCCTTAGGTTGTATGCAATTGCATAATATACTCCCCATGGGACACTATAGGTATTAAAGCTTTTGTCATTTCTTAATATTCTATAATCTCTAGGATTTAAATATTGAGCTAAGTCTATCTCATGTCTCATTAACCCTGACCATAAATGAAGAGTATCAGAATATGTTTTTATGATAATCTTATCTAAATATGGTCTCCCTTCGAAGTATATAGGGTTTGCAGTCAATTCTATAGTATCAGTTGTCCTATCCCATGATTTAAACATAAATGGCCCTGTTCCTATGGGATGATAATTAAATTTTGCTGTATGCAGGTCTTTCCCTTTTAAGATATGTGCTGGGACGATTTCTCTCACTAATTTATATATAAATGCTGGAAATGGTTTTTTTAATGTGATTTTAAAAGTATATTTATCAGGTGCCTCTAGTTTTTCCACCAATTCGAAATTACATCTAAATGGAGAATGATTATTAGGATTGATAATCTGCTGGTAAGTAAACAATACATCTTCAGCAGTGCATTCTATCCCATCATGAAAAAGAACACCTTTTCGTAGATGGAATGTATATGTCAATTTATCCTTTGACAACTCCCATGACTTAGCAAGATCAGATTCTATGTGGCCTTTTGAATTTATTCGTACTAGTCGGTTAAATATTAGTTCAAGTAAAGACATAGATATGCTATGTGAGGTAAGAATTGGGTTGATTATAGTAGGTTTATTACATGTGCCCCATACAAGTGTGCCTCCGTATGGATGGTTCCTATTTGCAGGACGGTTTTCGTATTGCTGTTTGACGGTTTTATTTTTCTGCCCAAGAGATTTTTTTTTGTGAGATGATAATAGGAGAGTTATAAAAATAATAACTAATAAAATGAGAATAAATGGGAAGTAATATTTTTTTATATTATCACTAATACTTGTTAATATATGCATTTTTAAAAATTTTTTAAATTAAAATAAATTAAAAAAATAATTATCATAATATTATCATAAGCATATCGCTAAATTAAGATTTGTCAAGCAGCCAGAATGGTTAACGATTGGAGTTAGATTATAAAAAGGTTGTCTTTGACAGTGCTTTCAAGTAAGATATATTTTATTAAATTAATGATAATAAAATAAAACATTGTTAAGAAAATTAAAAGTAAAAGGGAAAACAGATGTCTCGACAGAACTTATTTAATAATTTGCCAAAAATTGTTGTGTCAGTTGCAGATAAAGAACAAAATAAAGATATTGCTGAGTTGCCGGTAGATATATTGGAGATACGTGTGGACCAGTTTCAGGATAAAAGTGTCCCTTATGTTTATGCGGAAATAAAGAAAAGAAAAAATTTGGGAGTACCTATTATTTTAACTATAAGAAATCAGCAACAAGAAGGGGGAACTCCTCCATATATATCTGATAAAGATAAATTGGCTATTTTTGAGGAAACAATAGAATTGGTTGATATAGTAGATATAGAGCTTAGTACTATCATAAAAACCAAGATGATCTCTATTGCAAAAAATCATGATAAGATTATAATTATCTCATCTCATTGTCTTGATAAGACGCCTGATATGAGCATATTGGAGTCGATTCTGGAGCAAGGAATAGATACTGGTGCAAATATTATTAAAATTGCTGCAAAGGCAAATACAAGAGAAGATGTAATAAGATTACTGGAATTTACCATAACCCATAGAAGAGAAAATATTATCACCATGTCTTTAGGCAGACATGGTGCGATTTCACGGTTAGCCTTTCCACTGGTAGGCTCTATGTTTACATATACTTATATGGATACTCCTAAGGCGGAAGGACAGCTACATATTGATAAGTTATTCTCAGACCTTAAGTTTTATGGCCTTATTAATGAACAGAATTATTGATAAAATTTGCTTGTTTTTTTATATATTGTTATGATATATTTATGCAGAATATATTGTTAGATGATGGGTTTTACGGAGAAGTGGCAGAGTGGTTGAATGCGGCGGTCTTGAAAACCGTTAGGGGCAGTGATGTCCCTCAGGGGTTCGAATCCTCTCTTCTCCGTTTATTTGGGTCCCGATGCCTGAATTTAATTTTGGCATCGGGATTTCTTCTTTATTGTTAAGGATACTGTTTTATAATAAAGATATGCGTTTTTTATAGATAAAATTTTAGGGAGAGGTGCCGGAGCTGGTTGAACGGGGCGGTCTCGAAAACCGTTGTGCCCTTTGGGTACCCAGGGTTCGAATCCCTGCCTCTCCGCCAATTGGTATTCTATGGGGAATTTAAAAGGGCACGCCAGCCGATTTTTCCTTCAAATATTTTTTGCCTTTGCGTGCGAACTACGCAGACCAAAAGCGGGTTTTTGTCGTTGGATTGTAAAAATTTGTCTGCCTTCATTATATTTGTTAGTATTATAGTAATAACTAGAAAAAGTAAACAGAGACAGGATATTACTAAAAAGCTTTAGGTGTATTAGGTGTATGTAGTAGCGAAGATGGCAAAGGTTTTAAATATTTCAATATAGGAATTAATATAAATTATGCAAAAACCATATTATAGTAGAGATAGGTTTGAATTGTATCAGGCAGATTCATTGGAGTTTTTGAAGGAATTTCCGGAGGATTCTGTTGATATGGTTTTTGCCGATCCCCCTTACTTCCTTTCAAGTGGGACCTTTACTTGTCAAAACGGTAGAATGGTCAGTGTCAAAAAAGGTGATTGGGATTTGAGTAATGGTTTAAAGAAAAACTTTGAATTTCATCTTGAATGGATAAAGGTAGTGAAAAGGATTTTGAAACCAAATGGAACAATTTGGATCAGCGGCACTTATCATTCTATTTATCAATGCGGTTTTGCTTTACAACTCGCCGGCTACCACATCTTAAATGATATTGTTTGGTTTAAACCAAACGCTTCTCCAAATTTAAGTTGTCGCTTTTTCACTGCGAGTCATGAGACTTTAATTTGGGCCAGAAAGAGCAAAAAGGCAAGGCATATTTTTAATTATAAAACAATGGTTGATTGGGAAAATAATTATACAAAAGAAATAAAGTGTAAACACTGCGGCAAAAGAGAACGCTATGAAGTATTACACGAAAGAGGAAAACAAATGAGGAGCGTTTGGGCCGTAAATACACCACAGAAAATGGAAAAGAAATTTGGTAAACACCCCACCCAAAAGCCAGAAGAACTGTTAAGAAGAGTTGTGCTAGCAAGTACAAATAAAGGCGATTTAATTCTTGATCCATTTACTGGGAGTTCAACAACAGGGCTTATTGCTTATTTATATGGCAGAAAATTTATTGGTATAGATACAGAAAAGGAATATCTTGATTTATCAATTAAAAGGTTTGAGGATTTAGAGAAAAATTAAAAAAATAAATTTTCTAAAAAATAATTATGAAATTTTTATCTTTTTACAAAGATATTTTAAAATGCAAAGATAGTGATCAAGTTTTTGATTATCTTATTTCCAGTTTAAAACCAAGCAATATCCTTTGGTCTTATTTTGTTAATTGGGAGAAAGTTCTGAAAAATACCAAGCAAATTGAATTAGCTCTTAATATCTTTAACTATTTGATTGGAAAAGATAAATTTGATGAAGAGTTTAAATTTTTACTTAACGAAAATCCTAATATTGCAAAAGTTATTCCTGCTTTGGTTGTAAGAGTCGGTTCTAATAAAAAAAGGTTTAAAATCTTAGTAGATTACAAGAATAAAAAGTTAGTTTATGAGGATTATGATTTTACAAAAGAAGATATTAATGATGAAGACATAGGAAAATACTTAACTTTTGTGAAAGAAACGGGATTGAAAGATTTAATTGCAAACAAGAGAATAAAAAGCCTTGTTGATTACATGATTGGTGTTGAAGCCGGGCTTGATAGTAATGGGCGAAAAAACAGGGGTGGGCATGCGATGGAGAATATCGTTGAAGTTTTTATCAAAGATGTTTGCGAGAAAAATAATTTTAGATATTTAAAAGAAGCAAATGCAGAAAAGATAAAAAATGAGTTCGGTTATGATGTGCCGGTTGATAAGTCATCACGCCGTTATGATTTTGTGGTAGATAACGGAAAAGAATTATTTATCATCGAGACAAATTTTTATGGTGGCGGTGGTTCAAAATTAAAATCTACCGCAGGAGAATATAGAAATTTATTTGATGTATTAAATGGAGAATATAAATTTATTTGGATCACCGATGGTATGGGTTGGAAGACAACGGCAAAGCCATTGCGAGAAACTTTTGATCATAACGATTATCTCTTTAATTTAGCAATTTTGGAAAAAGGTATTTTGGAATTTATATTAAGATAGATTATGAAGACAAATTTTTCTTTAACAGACCAAAAAGCAGAAATAAAAGCGTCACAAAAAGAAGTTTTCGATTTTTTAAAAATAATTTCAATAGTTTTTGTTTTTATAATATTTTTTGTACAATTTTAGAAGATCCTGTTTTGTGATTTTGTATATCAGATATGAATATGCAATATGATCTATCGGTTCAAAATTATCCCTTAGCCATTTATATTTTACAGGATTGAATATTCCTACCAGACTGTTTACACTGACTACAATTGTCCCTGTTGTTGGGTAAGCAGGTTCTATTTTTGCCTCAGGATGTTTCTTTTTGTATTCTTCTAGATACCATACGTTTTGTCCCCAGTCGATGTTTGAATCCGCAAGTATCTTATATGCTTTTTTTCTATCCCATACTAGTTCGTTGAAATATGATATATAATGAGGGAAGTAGGAGATGGTCGAGGTTATAAGCCATAGAATAAGTGCAGTAAGAATTGTTTTTACTATAGGAGGTATAGAATCATTATAGGTCTTTATTATTCCGGCACAAAATATATGCAGTAGAGGGAATATTACTAATAGAAATCGTATTCCTAGCTGTGCATTGAAAAAGAAATTAAAATATATGAAAAAGAATAAGATAGGGATGAGAAGGAATATTTCATTATTTATGAAATCATATCTTTTATATCTTATTAGTCGTGTGCAGATGGAAAATACGAATAGTATCTGTATAGGCAGAGGGACTTTGAATAGAAACGCATAGAGGTAATAGTTTTTAAATCCATGAAATTCTTGATTTCTTTTTTTTGTTTTTATCTTTTCGAATAGATATATATTGCTGTAACTTACCCCGGAACGTTCATTATATTTGACCCAATCAAGTCCTTCTATAAACGGATAAGGTAACATAAGGGGTATATGTTTTAAAATGCCAGCATTTTTTTGTATTTTTTTGAATAGTTCGCTTTTAAATTTGTAGCCTGCTAATGGAGTAAATGATCTATTGAATAAAAATCCGGCATTTATTATTATGATGTTGGTTATGATAAAGATTAAGATGTATCTAACGTTTTTTGTAAGTTTTTTAAAATAATTGTATGGTATGTCTTCATGTTTTTTCTTAAAAAATATTTTTGTAAACAGTCTGCATAGGATGATAAGTGTAAATATGAGGTAAAGATATGCACAGGTGTATTTTGCAAGCTGGCTTATGCCTAATGTAAGTGCGCTTATGAATGCGGTTCGTATATTAGCTTTACGAATAAATTCCCAGAAATAGTATAAGGCAATAGTTATCATACATGTTGCATACAAATCTGTTGTGATTAACCGTGAATGGGCGATTATATTTGGAGAGAAGGCATATAGAGTGAGTGCAAGGATTCCAGCAGATCGCCCATAGAGTTGTTTGGCCCATTTAAAGACATAGAATGCAAGTAGGATGGAGAAGGCTATGGTTATGTATCTTCCTGTTTTTATATCATATAAAAAATCCGTAACCTTTTTGGAGAGTATTGGTTTTAATTCTTCTGCAATCACACGAGGTATGGCATTGAATGCTGAGAACGGCATTTTGCTATCTTCAAATCTATCAGAATTTAGTTTTAGTATTTGGTATCCGTATTTATAATGCCTTTTTTCATCATAGGTTAGGCTTTTATGTCTTATACTTAAAATATTTATACCTATGATACATATAAATAAAAGAATAATTAGTATAGGATATTTTTTAGTGTCCATTAATAATAAGTTATTTTAAGTTAATGTGTTTTTTATATGTTTATTAAAAAGTATTTTACCAGAGAATTTATTGTATGTTGTTAAAAATTAGTTGATTATTTAGTGGCATGATTTTAAAATCATACTATAATTTTTTAGTATTTAATTATAATATAGTAACTTTTCAGCGAAGTAAGGGGATAAAATGCGGGATATATTACAGATTTCCTTATGGGGTAATACAGTATCTGATTATACCGTATCTCTGCTTATTTTTGTTTTAGGTGTTATTTTTGTCCGTGTATTTAAACGTATTGTATTGCAGCGATTACATAAATGGGCTGAGGCTACTACTACCACTTTGGATGATTTTTTTATTGGGCTTGTTAAGACGATTTTAGTGCCCCTTTCATATATTGGGATTTTGTATTTAAGTGTGAGTAGTTTAACACTGGCTCCGCTATTGAAAAAGATTGTTAATGTTGTTGGAATGGCAGCGCTGACAATTGCTATTGTGAGGTGTTTAACCTCATTTGTAGAATATGGTTTTGATGTTTACATCAAAACCATGAAGGGGAATTTGCTCCTTAAAGAGAGTCTTGCTGGAGCCTTGAAGATTATAAGGGTAGTTGTCTGGGGAATAGCAATTGTATTTTTTCTTGATAATTTGGGGTTTAAGATATCAGCAGTTATTGCTGGTCTTGGGATAGGAGGTGTGGCTGTTGCGTTAGCTGCACAGGCAATATTAGGTGATTTATTTAGTTATTTTGCGATTTTATTCGATAGGCCGTTTGAGGTTGGAGATTTTATTATTGTTGGGGATTATCTGGGGGTAGTTGAGCATGTTGGGATAAAGACCACGCGTATAAGCAGTCTTGGAGGAGAGCAGATAGTTTTTTCAAACACGGACCTGACAAATTCGCGAGTACGCAATTATAAAAGGATGCGTAAAAGAAGGGTGGCATTCAGGATAGGTGTTGTGTATTCTACGCCTTTAGAGAAGTTGAAAGAAATTCCAAAGATTATTGAAAAGATTATAAAAGATATTGATGATGCTATATTTGACCGAGCACATTTTTTTTCATATGGGGATTTTAGCCTTATCTATGAGATAGTGTATTATGTAAACGGAGGAGATTATAATAAGTATATGGATATTCAGCAGGAGATAAATTTTTCTATATATAAAGAATTCAGCGATCGCGGTATAGAGTTCGCTTATCCAACCCAGACAATTTATGTTAACAAGATAGAGAGTTAGTTGCTTTAAGAGAGGTGTTTTATGGAGATAGGTATAGTTGGTTTGCCTAATGTTGGGAAATCTACGTTATTTAATGCATTAACAGGCGCAGGGGCATCAGTTGAAAATTTTCCGTTTACTACTATTGAACCTAATATAGGAATAGTTCCATTAGAGGATGAGAGGCTTGATGTCCTTGCAAAAGAATTTAATAGCCAAAAGGTCACTCCTGATGGAATACGTTTTGTAGATATTGCTGGTTTGGTTAAAGGTGCTAGTAGAGGTGAAGGATTGGGAAATCAATTTTTGTCCAATATACGTTCTGTTGATGCCATTGCCCATGTTATAAGGTGTTTTAATGATGAGAATGTAGCAAGTGTTATGGATAAATTAGATCCTCTAGGGGCATTGGAAATTATAGAGACTGAGTTATTATTGGCAGACCTTCAGCAGGCCCAGAGGGCAGCAGATAGGTTAAGAAAACCTGCAAAGTCAGGGGATAAACAGGCTATGAAAAAACTTCAGATCCTTGAAGATATAATAAATGGATTTGATGAAGGCCGATCTGCACGCAGACAAGATATACCGCAGGAAATTATTAATGAATATCAGTTTTTGACTGCTAAACCCATTCTTTATGTAGGTAATGTTGATGAAGCAGGGGTTGATAATGATATGATTTCAGCATTGAAAGAACATGCGGAAAAAGAAGGTGCAGGTATGATTACATTATGTGCTAAATTAGAGGCAGAGATAGTTCAGTTGTCAGAAGAGGAAAGGGCAGATTATTATGAATCAGCAGGGATTACTACTCCTGGCTTGATTGAGTTGGCACGGGCTGGTAAGAAATTGTTGGATCTTGTGTGTTTTTTTACTGCTGGGCCTAAGGAGACACGCGCTTGGCTTGTTCCCAGAGGAACTAAGGCTCCTCAGGCAGCAGGTAAGATTCACTCTGATATAGAAAGAGGTTTTATTCGGGCAGAGGTGTATAAATATGATGATTTAGTGCGGTTGGGATCAGTTAAGTCGATTAAGGAGAATGGTTTAGTCTCACTTGAAGGGAAAGATTATGAAATACAGGAAGGAGATGTTGTGTATTTCAGGTTTAGTGTTTGATTTTCATAAATGAATTAATTTATTTTGATAAGGAGAAGAGATGCATTTTGATATAATTTTATTTTTATTAGGTGGAATTGTAGTTTGTATGTTTCTTGCTATGTTTGCTTTGCTTAAGACTATGTATTCTCCTTTCATTCAACGTTTTGAGATGGTCCTAGGTGGTAAGATGAAGGAATTGGATAAATGTAAGGATTCTTATTATATAGAAGTAGAGAGGAATGGTAGGCGGGTTTGCCTTTATCAAATAAGTGTTGAGGTAATTAGAAAAGGGAAAAAAGTTCATGATAATTTTATGTATTTAAAGGTATGTACAAATTCTAACCTTTCCATAAGATTTCATGACCTTGCAGGGAAATCTCATTCCAATACATTTATGGAGGATGTTATAGGTATTAGTCGAGGAGTTGAGTATAAACATATAACCTTTTCTGAAACAGATGAGCTTCTTAAGGCCTTTCAAGTGCATACCAATAATGAGGAAAAAGCAAAGGCATTTCTTTCAAAAGAGAGCGTTCGTGATATATTGTTTATATTTAAAAAAATAAAAGGTGTATATATGATGGTGATGCCTATAATTATAGAGAAGGGAAATATTGTCCTAGATTATAGATTGTCAGAAAAATTTTTAAGAGAACTTGTCAATAATCCCCGGAGTTTAAAGAAGCATATTTCGTTGTTATTTAGATTATCAGATATTTTAGAGCTTATAGGATGAGAAGTTTTTTGTGTAAGATAAATTTTTACATAAACGGATGTAGTTTTTACGTGTGTTGAAGTGAAAGGAGATGTTTATGTCAGATTATAGTTTGGATAAGAAAAAATGTGTGGGACTTGAGCGTAGAGAGGATAAGAAGGAAGTTAGATTATTTTCTAAATTAAAGTTTACTGTTATCAAGGCAGAAGATGATTTTTGTTACCATAAATATAAGGTAGGTGATGAGATTATTTTGGATGATTTTACACATGCGCCAAAGCATTTTTGTTTGGGAATAGCCCATGCAGCGTTTCCTTGTATGCATGCACTTACTTTTGGTGGTAGGTTCCCTTTTATGGAGAATACAGCATCTATTTGTACAACCTGTCCTGATGGGGGAAAAATGGCTTTTAAGATAGAGCTTTTGGATGAAGAAGGAAATGTTATTGTTGAGCCTCAGAAAGAGAAGCCGAAAGGACCTAATCCTAAAAAGATGGAAATAGAAGTGGAGTATAGCGATAATACTTGTTTTTATGGGTATAAGAAAGGAGATAAATGGCAAGTAACAGGCTTAAAGACACCAGAGGGGATGTGTGGGGCCGCGTATCATTTGTTATTTCCTGTTTTGTTTGAGATGAATTTTGGGGCAAAATTTGAGTTTGAAAAAGACCCGAATGTTAAGACAGGGATTACCTGTCCTGATGGGGGAAAGGTGAAGTTTAAGGTGAAAAGGTTGGAGGATGATTGAGGTTAATTTTTCTTTAGTGCTATATATGGTTTATGCTGTTTTTGAGGTATAGGTATTTTTTGAAGAGGTATTATAAGATAATAAGTGAATTAGGAATTTCCTAGGATATAAATTTTTATCCTTTTAAAAGCTTAAAGATTATTTTTTGAAAGAAGAATGAATATGAAGAAAATTTCATCACCGGATATTTATTTTTATAAACGGATATTCCCTATTTTTTGGTTTGGTTTTCTCGGTTTTTTTGTTTTTGTTTTATTTGTAGTAGGTGGTAATGGAAATGGGCAATGGCGTGTTTTTGTTGTCGTCCCCCTTTTTCTGGCTGTCTTTGGCTATTTTATAATGAAAAATTTTGTATTTGACCTTATTGATGAAGTATATGATGAGGGCAACTCGCTTTTATTTAAAAAAGGAGAAAGAGAGCTACGGGTTGATTTTAGGGATATAAAAAATGTAAGTTATTGCCATTTTATGAGGCCTCCGAGAGTTACTATAAGTGTAAGGTATGAAACAGAATTTGGCAAAGAACTCAGTTTTTTCCCTTTATCAGCCATGAATTTTTTTAGGAGGGATAAAGAGATTAAAGAATTGATAGACCGAATTGATAGGCTGAGGGCTTGATGTGAAATGTTTACAGGCAAAGCAGTCGATATCTGCCTTGCTGTAAGATGCAGGGAAGATAAAGTCATCTTATTTTTATTGTTAACCTATCTTTTAAGTCAGCATAATCTTTTAACAAACCTCGTATAGATGGCATAACGATTCTAATCTTTATAATAATAAAAAGCAAAAGAACTTTTTGTTGCAAGGAAACAGATCCTTGTGTCTCTTGCCCAGTTTTATACTGCGGGGTTTATAGATGTAGCATTGAATAATCTTCTTTTTGTTTTTAAGAAGGTGGTTTTTTAGTCGTGTATGAGACCGTTTTAGGAGCAGAAGAAGTTTCGGCAAATATCGCCGTTAAGTTAAAGGAAAATTCGGGGGTAGTGTTTTCTACTGCCTGCCCGGTATTTGTAGAGTATGTTAAAAAATATGTAGTTGAATTGTTGCCGGCATTTACCCCTTTTTTTCATATGTCCTTTCTCATTGCAAAGTTCTCAATAGTATTTATGGGGATGATATCGGAATAGTGTTCGTTGGCCCATGTATTGCCAAAAAAGAAGCAGATGCCCATCCGGACTTGTTGGATGTGTCATTGACTTTTGAGGAGTTAAGGGCATGGCTACAGCAGGATAGGATAGAGATGTATTTGCAGTAGGAAGACTATGTTGGGTTTGTTCGGTTTTCGGCTCAAGAAGGAAGATATTATCCAATAGAGAAAGGTATGCTGAATACGATTAAGTTTAAGTGCAGGGTGGATGACCCTAATATGATGACAATAACAGGTGTTTTTGACATGATAGATGTGTGTCAATCAGTTCGAGATATTGAGTCGGGAGATATTTTTGTTGAGGTCTTGGCTTGTAAATGGGGATGCATAAATGGTCGATGTGTTAGTAGTAAGCAGGAAAGGGATGTATTATGTCGAAGGTTTCAAATATTGAAATCAGTTGATATAAAATTAGTAGGCCGTTAAAAGTAGACCTTAAGAGTGCTGAAGTAGTTTTCCCCCGTTAGCTTATATGGAAGGAGTAGATTTAGTTACATAGGGGGCGGTTACTTTGGCAAGACTGATGGATTGTCTGGATAAATATAGCCTTGAAGATTTGCGGAGGATATGTAAGCATAGAAATCGATAGGCATTATTTTGTATTATATTCTGGGTTCAGATGTGATAAAATATAATCTTTATATATTTAAAATGGAGAAGTTAGTTGTAAAATAAATATTTCGACATGTATTTATGATAAATTTATAATAACTTATTCTGTGCTATGTTTAAGGTGGGATATATGTCTAAAATCTTTAGAATTTTGATTGTTATTATATTTATTGCTGCCTTGCTTGTCATCATAAGGGATTATATTGTTAAGACCTTTTTACCTATGTGGGTGAGGGCAAGGACAGGGATGAGTTTACGGATAGATAAACTACATATAGGTATGTTTGATACATTAATAAATATAGAAGGAATTAGATTGTATGACCCCAAGCTTATAGATAAGGACAAAAACATTGTAGATATTCCTAAGATATATGTTGATTATGAATTATCTGAATTGTTAAAGGGGAATATTCATATTACAGATTTAAAATTTTATCTAAGCAGACTAGTTATTGAAAAAGACAAAGAAGGAGTTATTAATCTTGTAAGGGTTGTGGAGGCATTTGCAGGGAAGGAGAAAAGAAAAGAGAAAGAGAGTATCCCTAAGAAAAAAGGTGAAGAAATTCCAGATTCCCAAGAGGGTAGGTTTAGAATAGATTTGTTAGATCTAAAAATAGGAAAGGTTCTATATAGAGATTATTCTTCAGGTGGGAAACCGTCTGTTAAGACATTTAATATTGATATAGAAGCCGAGTATCGGGATATTACTAATCCATCTGTTTTGATTGGGATTATAGTTGGAAGGGCAGTTATGAATACCGGAGTTAGGAGTATCATGAAGGGGCTGCCTTTAGGAGATACTGCAGCAGATATAATTTTAGGGGTTACAGGTGTTGCTGCTGAAGGAGTAAAAGGTGCGCTTGATGTCACCACAGGGGTTATATCAACTGCAACGGACACGTTGAAGAAATTGGTACCTTTAGGTAGGAAATAATTTGTTAATATAAAGGATAATATAAAGAGAGTAGGATAATATTAATTATTAGAGTCATCTTGTCGTTTATCTTCCCAGAATTTGTTTCCTTTCTTAATAAATTTTTGATAAAATTATATTTTTCTTTAACTAATAATAATTTATAATTAAGATTATTAATAATATTTATATATATTAGAAAGGAGTATATTATGGGGCATACAAGGAATTCTATTGTTATTAATGCAGCCTATGATCTTGTTTTTGATATTTCCAATCATATAGAGCGCTGGACAGAACTGTTTGGCGGTGAATATGTCAAGGCAGAAGTGTTAAGAAGGGAAGGGAATAGGATTGATTTCAGGCTTACGGATAATGAAGGCAATTCATGGACATCTTTTCGCCTTTTGTTCAAGGAGCATTATTTTGCTTATGCCCAGAAAAATGAGCCTACTTTCCCTTTTAAATATATGAAAATTATATGGCTTTATACTCCGGTTGAAAATGGTATTTTGATGACATGGATACAAGATTTTGAAATGGATGAGAAGGCAAAATATACGGATGAAGAGGTTGAAGGTTTTATTAATAAACATTCACAGGACAATCTCAAGATTTTCAAAAGGGTGATTGAACATGAATCGGCAGAAAAAGAGGGGGAAATTTCTTGAGATTATTCGCTAATCTAGATGCGGAAAGGAAAATAGCTTATATATTAATCTGTTTAGGCTGTATTACAATATCCTTTAATGTCGCAGCCATAACAGCTGTTATCCCTGTTATTAGCACTGAGTTAATGCTTCCTGATTTTCAGGTATCAAAGATTATTCCGTATTATATGATACCTTATGGAATAGGTGCATTGATTTATGCGCCTCTAACAAGGAGATTTTCTTATCGGTCAGTATTGTTGTTTACTATGGGGTTATATGCAATTTCAAGTCTTATGTGCGGCTGGATATATTTTTTAGAGTGTTTTTTAATCGCACGTGTTGGTATGGGGATAGCTGGTGCAAGCGCTATACCGTTGGGATTGATGATAATAGGTGAGTTTTTCAATAAACAGATACGTGGTAGGCTTGTTGGGATATTTTTTGGATGTAGTTTTGTTGCTTCTGTTGTTGGTATATTTGTAAGCGGTATTTTGGATTGGCGTTGGCTATTTTTCATCCCTGCAATATTAGGAGCGATTACCTCGTTAAGTTTTATTATTCTTCCTTCTAGTATACTTAATAAAAAGCATAGGGCCTCAGTGAATTATTTGAAGGCATTTAGAAATTTAAGAATCAGGGAGGTATTTTTATTTATTTGTGTCATAAGTGCATTGTTTCATAGTGTGCGTAATTGGTTCGGTGTGTATTTAAGTAGGATTTATCATTTGGAAAAGTTTGCTATAAGTATGATATTTATCTTGGCTGCTTTAGGTGGGTTGGTAGGACAGCTTATAGGAGGGTATTTATCTGATAAAAAAAGTAGGAGGTTTTCATGTTACGTGGGGATATTGGGGTTATCGATAAGTACTATGCTTTTGGCAGGAAAGTATCCAATTGTAATTGTTGCGATTATAATGACTATGGTTTCTATGTCGTGGACTATAGGGCATAATGGTATTTCTACTGTGTTGACAGACTTCCCTGATAATGACAGGCCAGTAATTGCAAGCCTGAATTCATCTGTGCGTTTTGTAAGCGGTGGTATAGGTTTTTTTATAAGCAGTTATTTTGTAGAAAAGAGTTTTTCAGCATCTTTTCTTTTTATGGGGATATTGTTGTTTTTATTGGTCTTTGCCTTAAAACGGGTTGTGCCTGAGAGATGATATTTTTGTGTTCATGCAGACATAGGGGGATTCTATCCTGGGGTTAGTTTGTATAAAAAATAGAACGTGCACGCGTAGCGTGCTTATTTTAAGGAGGCTTTATAATGGATTTAAAGGGTAAAAATGCAATAATAACAGGTGCCAGTAAAGGAATTGGTAAGGCAATTGCTATGAGGCTTGCAGAGAGTGGCGTTAATGTTATGATAGCAGCTCGCACACAATCTACACTTGATGTAGCCGTCGAAGAAATTAAGTCAAGCTCGGATGTAAAGGTTATAGGAGTAGCTACGGATGTAAGCAAATTAGATGATTTAAAAAGACTTGTAGATACAGCATTAAATGAATTTGAGGCAGTAGATATATTAGTTAATAATGCAGGTATTTCAAGCCAATATCCATTTGATAAACAGCCATTGGAGGATATAGAAAGATTGGTTCATACTAATTATCTTGGATATGTCCGTTTAATCAGGCTACTTATACCACATATGATAGAAAGAAAACAGGGGGCTATCATCAATATGGTTTCAGGTTCGACACTTTGTGACCCATTGCCGAAGAATTTTATTACATATAGTTCTTTAAAGGTAGGGTTAAAGGCATTTTTAAAGGGATTATTCTGGGAGATGCGGGATCATGGTATCAAGGTTACCTCTATTTTACCCGGTGTGGTTGATACTGAGTTAACAGATAAATTGGACGGTATAGCTAAGGAACAAAGAGACAGATTAATGTCAACTGATACGGTAGTTGATATGGTTATGTTTGCTTTGTCAGTTCCTCAGAATGCTTGCCCTTTGGAGTTAGCTGTAATTAATCAACAGACTCCATGGAGTAAACCAGTAATTGATTATCAGCAACAGCAGGCGAAATAGGTGGAATTTTGATATGGTGAATAGCCGTAGATACTATTTTTAAGGAGGTGCGCTATGGATAAAACTGTAGCTGTATTTAAGAAGAATAAATTTCAGGAAATACGTGTTGGTATCAGAGAGTTTAAAGGTAATGATCTTATTGACATTCGTACCTGGACTATGACTCAGGGGACCGATGAGATGGTACCAACGGCGAAAGGAGTGTCAATTAATATCAGCCTTTTGGGAGAATTAAAAAAAGCATTAGATGAAGTAGAGTCGATATTAAAGGAAAAAGGCATGATTTGATTATTTATTAGTAGAATAAAAGGATATTTGTTATAAAAGGAGATAATTTGATATGAAGGTATCTATTATAGGTGCAGGAAATGTAGGGGCAACAACTGCTTTATTCCTTGCGCAGAAAGAGATTGCGGATTTGGTGCTTGTAGATGTAATTGAAGGTATGCCGCAGGGGAAGGCATTGGATATGCTGGAGGCATCACCTGTGCTTGGCTATAGTTGTGATATAGTTGGCACAAATTCTTATGAAGACATAAAGGATTCTTCGATTGTTATTATAACTGCGGGTCTTGCGCGTAGGCCTGGGATGGATAGGCTTGATCTTTTAAAAAAGAATGCAGGTATAATACAATCTGCAGTTGAAAATATATGTCAATATGCTCCAGATTCAATTATTTTGATAGTTACAAATCCTCTTGATGTCATGACTTATCATGCATTTAAGGTATCAGGTTTTAATAGAGAGAGGGTTTTGGGACAGGCTGGTGTGTTAGATAGCAGTAGGTTTGCTTCTTTTGTAGCAAAAGAGCTTAATGTGTCTATGCAGGATATCCATGCAATGGTCTTAGGAGGTCATGGTGATACTATGCTCCCTTTACCCGATTATACTACAGTTTCAGGTGTGCCAGTTGCACAGTTATTATCTAAGGATAAACTGGATGCTATAATAGATAGGACTAGAAAGGCAGGAGGCGAGATAGTATCTCTTTTAAAGACAGGGAGTGCCTATTATTCCCCAGCAGCAAGTGCTGCTTATATGGCAGAGGCGATTATAAAGGATAAGAAAAGCCTTATATCTGCATCAGTGTATTTGGAAGGAGAATATGGTTTGAGTGGCATATGTATAGGGGTACCTGTTATATTAGGTAAGGGTGGGGCAGAGAAAATAGTAGAAGTAGAACTTACAGAGGATCAGAGACAGAGTTTGCATAATTCTGCAGAGGTTTATAAAAAAAGTATTCAATTCCTTAAATAGCCTTATTTCACAAATCAACCTTGTTAAATAGTGAAAAATGCACAAATCAACAAGGTTAAATTGTGCAGAATGGATATTTTAAGGTAGGGAGGGGGTATCTTGTTAGGGTTTATAATACTTGTAGTTATTAATGTTGTAGGTATTGCAGTTGCAATGCTTGTTTTGCTCTCGGAAAAGGAAGGTGGGCCTTCTTTGATTAGAAGGATTCAGATGGCTTTGCTTGGTGTCAGGGAGCAGAGATATGATGATGGGGTGCAGATGGAGCACGAGAAAAGGGAGACTGAACAGAATAATAATGAAGTGGGTGATGTAGTAACGCCTGATATGTTGTTAAAGAATGTGGGAATTGAAGATAGCAGTGTTTCTTCTGTAGATTCGGATGTATTAGGTGTAAAAGATGAGGGTGTTGGTTCTGAGGAAAAGGGGCTTTCAGAAGAGGATGAGAAGCGTTTGGAGCAGGAGATTACACTTGCTGCAGAGTTAAGTGAGTTAAAGGAGAGGTTTGAGGCTGTTGAGAAACAGCTTCAGGAAAAGGAGAATGAGCTAGAACAGGTCAAGCTCTCTTTAAAGAATGAGATAAAGAATCGTAAGAGTTTTAATAAGATTAGAGGAGAACTTGAGAAGGAATTAAAGGAAATTAAAGATAAATGTCGTAGTTTAGAAAACGAAGCAGCAGAGGCGAATACTAGGATGCTGTCGTTTAAACGTAGGGTTCAACAGTTGGAAGAGAAGGTAAATAAACGTGAGAAAGAGTTAATGGAAAGGGAAGAGGAGATTGAAAAATTATCTTTTGAGAACGAGAAGCAAAAAAAGCGACTGGCAGAGTTAAGTGAGAAGATGAATAAGAGGGAAGCTGATATAAGAGAAAAGGATAAGATGATAGCTTCTCTTGCAAAGCGATTAAAACAGATGGGCAAGCCATCTTTAGATGAGGTGTCTTCGCATCAACGAGAGGTTAAAGAGGGGAAAGATATGGTTAATGAGGATGCAGAGGCAGTTGTTAGAGAGGCAGAGCAGATAGCTGCTGTTTCTTCAGAAGGTGGTGATGTCTCTGCAAATGATGGACAACAGGCAGATAATGCTACGGAAGCGGCTGATAGTTCTGGGAGGGAAGAAACAGTTGGAATTGAGGAAAGCACAGCAGATGAGCAGGCGCAGGCTCCAGAGCAAGACAGTGAGTCTCAAGTAGTAGAGACAGATGAGGGCTCTCAGCAGCTTATTGAAGAAGGAGGCAAGGAGGATGAAAAACTTAAAGATATAAGAAATATAGGTATTATTGCTCATATAGACGCGGGAAAAACTACTACTACGGAGAGAATACTTTATTATACAGGTATTATACATAAGATGGGTACAGTAGATCAGGGTAATGCAACAATGGACTGGATGGAGCAGGAACAGGAAAGGGGTATTACTATTACTTCTGCCAGTACAACATGTTTTTGGAAGAAGAAGCGGATAAATATTATAGATACCCCAGGCCATGTTGATTTTACAGTAGAGGTGGAGCGTTCACTTAAGGTCTTGGATGGAGCGGTTGTTATTTTATGTGCCACGAGTGGTGTGCAGGCTCAGACTGAGACTGTTTGGAGACAGGCAGAGAGGTATAATGTGCCTAGGATATTTTTTGTTAATAAGATAGATAGGTTAGGTGCAGACTTTGACAGGACAATATCTCAGATACATGACAGGCTTGGTGGCAATGCAGCTGCAATTCAATTCCCAGATGGAGCAGAGAATGATTTTAAAGGGATAGTAGATATTATAAATAGGCAGTACATAGTATATAAAGATGAGGCAGGTATGCAAATTGAGCGAAAAGATGTTCCTGATGAATTGAAGGAAAAGATGTATGCCTACAGACATACATTATTTGAACGATTGGCAGAGGCAGATGAAGAGATGATGGAGATGTTTGTTGCCAAAAAGGATATTACTCCTGAACAGATACAAGCAGCTATTCGCCGTGGGGTTTTGAGTGGAACCTTTTTCCCTGTTTTAGTTGGAACAGCATTGCATAATAGAGGTGTTCAGTTGGTTCTAGATGCAATAGTTGATTATCTGCCATCGCCGTTGGATATTCCTCCGGTTAAGGGTAAGGATCCTAAAACGGGTGATGAGCTAGAACGTAAGGCATCATTTTACGCGCCTCTTAGTGCACTTGTTTTTAAGATAGCATCTGATCCATATGTCGGTAAATTGTTTTATACAAGGATTTATTCAGGTTCCATATCTTCAGGAGAGACCATTTATAATTCTACACGTGGTAAAAAGGAAAGAATAGCCAAAATTGTTGTTATGCATTCTAATAAACAGGAGATTGTTTCTAGATCTGCAGCAGGGGATATTGTAGCATTGATTGGGTTAAAAGAGACAAAGTCAGGTGATACTATAAGCGATTATAAGGCGCAGATATTACTTGAGAGTATGAAGATTCCAGAACCTGTTATATCTATGGCAATAGAGCCTAAGAGTAAGGCGGATCAGGATAAGATGGGGTTAATACTAAGGAAATATTTAGATGAGGATCCGTCGCTTAGTAGTAGATATGATAAGGAAACAGGCCAGACTATTCTTTCAGGTATGGGTGAGCTTCATTTAGAGATTATAATTGATAGGATGAAAAGAGAACATAACCTTGATGTAAAGATTGGTCGTCCACAGGTAGCTTATAGAGAGACAGTCACGGAGAAGGTGGAAAGTGTAGAAGGAAAATTTATATCTCAGACTGGAGGCCGGGGGCAATATGGGCATTGTGTTATTACTGTTGAGCCAGCAGAAGAACCTGGCACAGGAATAAAATTTATCGATAAGATAAAAGGTGGTGTAATCCCTCAAGAATTTATTCCTTCTGTAGAAAAAGGTATACTTGCACAGGCGCAGACAGGTGTTCTTGCAGGGTATCCTGTAACAGATTTTGTTGTAACGTTGGTGGATGGGTCGTTTCATGAAGTTGATTCATCTGATATAGCATTTCAACTCGCAGCTAAAAGGGCGCTTATTTCTGCCCTTGAAAAGGGAAAATGTGTGTTTTTAGAGCCTATTATGATATTAGAGTGTGTTGTTCCAGAAGAGTTTCATGGTGCTGTTATAGGTGATTTGAACAGTAGGCGTGCAAGGATACTTGATATGGGTGTGCAGGGGAAATTAAAGACAGTAAAATGTGAGGTCCCGCTTGCTGAGATGTTTAATTATGCTAATGCCCTTCGTTCTCTCACTCAGGGCAGGGCATCCTTTTCTATGGAACCGGCCTTTTATGCTAAGGTCCCTCATCATATAGCAGAAAAAATTATACAGGAAAGGCAGGAGTCCAGTAAAGAGGAGTAATATTATGTCCTCTCCTACTAAATTCCCTTTTTTTTCTCCTGAGGTTCGTGTCGTTGAGGCTTCAGCAGGTTCAGGCAAGACATATGCTCTTGCCAAAAGATATGTTCAGTTAGTATTATCTTCTATAGGAGATATTGTCCCAGACAGAGCAGATCATATGCTGTCATCCTCATATACTCCTATTCGATCTATTCTTGCTCTTACTTTTACCAATAAGGCTGCCTTTGAAATGAAGGCGAGAATATTAGAATTTCTTAAAAAGATAGCATTTTCTGCTATATCTGAAGTCGAACGACAAGATATCATTAATCCTTTGCAGATAGATGAAGAGATCGCACGTAAACGGGCATTTGTTATCATGGAATCTATTATTCGCAATTATAATTTTTTTCAGGTTCAAACGATAGATAAATTTATTAATGCCATATTATGTGGATGTTCATTTAAGTTAGGGCTTACTGCTAATTTTAAGATAGTAACTAGACCAGATGATTATATTAAATATAGTCTGGATGAGCTTCTTGATAAATGTATGGAGGATAAACTGATATCAGGATTATTTGAGAGGTTTTTGCAAAATTACCTTTATTTGGAGAATCGTTCTGGTTGGCTGCCGAAGAAGGATATGTTGTCTATTATGCAGAGTCTTTTTGAAGAATATAATAAATATGGGTATGATTTTTTATCTGTATCGGGTTCCAGAGAGGATATAGGTAAGATAAAGGGGATGATCTTATCAAAGGCAAAAGAATTAAGAGAGAATTTGCCCGAAGGTTCGCTGGTTAAATTTAAAAATAGTTTGGATAATTTTATTAAAAAATCTGTCAACGGATTCGATATGGACGTTGTTTCGGATTTTTTCCTAAGGGAGAATTTCCCTGTTAGAAAGCGAGCAGTTGTCCCAGTTTATGTAGAAAACTTATGGCAGAAGTTAAGAGATGGGTTTAGGAAACTCTGTGAGAAAGAGGCAACAACAATGTTTAACCCTTATATAGATATTTTTTCTTATATATTAGATGAAATTAGACGATTGAGCACAAAAGAGGATGTAATGTTTTTATGCGAACTTAATAAGAAGGCAGGCGTATTATTTGATTCAGATTATATCACTGTGGAAGAGGTGTATTATCGGCTTGCCTCACGTTTTCGGCATTATTTGATAGATGAATTTCAAGATACAAACAGGCTTCAATGGAGGAATCTGGATAAGATGGTTGAAGAGGCATTGTCAACTGGTGGAACTTTATTTTATGTTGGAGACAAAAAGCAGGCTATTTACCGTTTTAGAGGTGGGGATGTGGAGTTGTTTGATGATCTTAAGAAAAGATTTTCTCATTTTAATATTTTTATTGATGTATTGAAAAAAAATTGGCGCAGTCAGAAGGCAATAGTTGAATTTAATAATATGGTTTTTTCACCAGAGAATATAAGTGCCTTTATTCGACAGAAGCAGGCATATGAGAGTTCTAAAAGTAAAAAGGGTATAGTATCTTTTACAGAAGAAGAATTATATGGAATCGAGGAGATTTTTAGCTCAGCTAAGCAGAACTGGTGTGATGAAAAGGATAAAGGTTATGTAAAGATAGAATATATAGAAGGGGAAAAGAAAGAGGAGAGGGAAGTTGTTATCAGAGAGAAACTAATTCCGCTTATTAATAATTTATTAAAAAGGTTTTCTTTATCATCTATAGCATTGCTTGCACGAAATAACTCCGATGTGGAACTGCTTACCTCATGGTTAATAGAAGAGGGGATAGCGGTTGAATCAGAACGCACTTCTAATGTTAAGGATAATGGTTTTATACAAGAGCTAGTTTGTCTATTGAGATTTTTAAATTCACCAATAGATAATATGTCTTTTTGTTCTTTTATTTTAGGCAAAATTTTTGTCGAGATATCCGGGATTAGTGAGGAAGAGATAAATAGTTTTGTTTTTAGTCTGAGAGACAGGATTCAGGGAGTGGATAATTTTTATGTATACAGAGAATTTCGCAATAGATATCCTGAACAATGGGAGAGGTTTATATCATCGTCTTTTAAGAATGTAGGGTTATATCCTCTTTATGAACTTGTTGTCAGTATATATCATGATTTGGATTGTCTTAATCGTTTCCCTGAACAACATGGTTTTTTTATGCATTTTCTTGAATTAATAAAGGCTCAGGAGAAAGAGGGACGTTTTGATATTTCTTCCTTTTTGGATTATTTTGAAAATACAGAAGGGGAAGATTTTTATGTGCATCTCAGTGAGCATAATGCAATTCGAATATTGACATTTCATAAGGCAAAGGGATTACAGTTTCCTGTGGTTATTATCCCTTTTTTAGGGATGGATGTTAACGTTGGTTCATCAAAAAGGTATCAGCAGTCTTACATATTGCGACAGGCAGAAGGCTCTCTACATTTGTTGAGGATAAAATCAAAATATTATCAGTTTTCAAAGAAGATATGGGAGATATATTCGGATGAATATAAAAAGGAATTTCTATCAGAGTTGAATAATGTGTATGTTGCAATGACACGCGCCTGTTATGAGCTTTATGCATTTGTCCCTGCCAAGGTAGGGAATAAGTGTAATTTTATACGGTTCCTGATTCCTGAAGAGATATATGAAGTTGGGGATATTTATGAATATAAGATCAAAGATAAAAAGAGTGACAGAGAGAAAAAAGACAGTAAGGTATTAATTGTAGCTCCTAAAAGGCCGGTTGACTGGATAGATTATTTGAAAGAAGAGATTTCACCCCCTACACGGATAAAAGATATAAATAGACAACAACAAGGAGATATCATTCATTATGCATTATCTCTTATTGGAAATTTGGCTGATTTTACAGATGTTAATAAAATTATAAACGAGATTATGAGAAAGGTAAGGTTAAGATATCCATATTTTGAGTCTGTTAGTAGATGTGAACAGATTATAAGAGAGATGTTAACTACAGAGACAATGAGGCAGTTTTTTTGTATAGACTCTGCAGAGGTTTTTACAGAAAAGGAACTGGTAGATTTATATGGCAATACAAATCGTATTGACAGATTGGTATTAAGACCATCTGAGGTATGGGTGATTGATTATAAGGCAACTGATGAGTTTAGGGAAGAATATTTTAAACAGCTGCGTCATTATATGAATATTGTTAAAGAGATTTATCCTGAACGTAAACTGAGGGGATTCCTTTTATATTACGAGGATTTTAGGGTCGAGGAAATAAAAACAGATATTTAGAGTGGGACTTTAAAGGTATAGGGTTTTTTATATGTTTTTAGCCTTACTTCCATTTTTAGGCCTATCTATTTTGGTTTATGCCTTTTACGCGCATTTACCAGAGTTAACACGAAGAGAGGCATTATTATACGCGGCGTCTATATTAGGGGGGGCTCTTGTTTTAGCTGTTGAGGTTTTGAGTGCTTTTCAATTATTAGATTTATATCCTTTGTTAATATTTTGGTTGTTGGTGATATTGGCAGGTGTAATTTTTATGTGGAGAGGATATCAGAAGAGAAGGGGTTGGGAGATAAATAATATTAAAAAATTTTTTGTTATAGAACTTATCTTTCTTTTTATGATTTTGTTTATTAGTATAGCAACATTTATTATAAGTATAATAGCTCCGCCTAATAATTGGGATTCTTTGACATATCATATGAGTCGGGTAGCCCATTGGATACAAAATAAGACGGTAGCCCATTACCCAACTACTATGCCAAGGCAAAATTTTTTCCCTCCTGGGAGTGAATATATCATTACCAATTTGCAGATTTTATCAGGGACTGATAGGTTTGCGTGTCTTGTTCAATGGTTGGCTATGGTAGGATGTCTGATAGGTGTTTCTGTGATTACGATGTATCTTAATGGTGATAGGATAGTTCAGATATTTTCAAGTCTTATTACAGTCTGTATTCCTATGGGGATATTGCAGTCTACAAGTACCCAGAATGATTATCTGGAGGCATTTTGGATGGTATGTTTTATGTCTTTCTTGTTGAGGGATAAAATCCCGTCATATATAACTACAGTTGCTTTAGGATGTAGCTTAGGTTTAGGTGTATTAACTAAAGGGACAGGATATGGATATTTCCTCCCGATGGTTCTATGGCTGTTGTATCGTATGAGGCCCATAGATAGACAAAGATTATTGAAGATTATGGTTTTATTCTTTATCGCATTTATTATTAATGCCGGATATTATGCAAGGAATCTCCGTACAGTAGGGTTCCCTTTAGGTGATAGAAAATTACTGAGTGAGCATGCAAATGAGGCTATAACAGCAGAGATTATTTTTTCAAATATAGTTAGAAATATAGGACTTCATTTAGGTACACCCATAAAAGAATTTAATAAATGGGAGGAAACACAGATATATAATTTACATAGACTACTTGGTATTGATATAAAAGATAAACGATCGACCTTTGGTGGAGATGAATTTCATATCCCTGTGAGTATACATGAAGATACGGCTGGCAATTTTTTACATTTTTTATTTATTATGTTTGCGGCTGTAATATTTATCTTTATTAATAGGAAAAATAAATTTCTTGCACAATATTTTTGGATCATTAGTTTTATGTTCCTAATATTTAATATAACTGTTAAATGGATGCCGTTCAATAGTAGATTACAGTTGCCCATGTTTGTCCTGTTTTCGCCTTTTATTGCCGTGGTTTTATCAGATTTGCCTTATAGAGGTTTTGTAATGATTTTTATTGCTATATGTGTATTTGCCTTTGCTATGCCATATGTGTTTAGAAATAATACTAGACGGTTAATATCGTCAAAGAAGGCTACGATATTTAATACCCCAAGGATAGCACAATATTTTATTAATGATACCACACGTAGAACTGATTACATTGAAGCAGTAGATTATATTAAAGAAACTACATGTAAAGATATAGGATTGATTATTCCTGATGATTACTGGGAATATCCGTTCTGGGTTTTACTTAAAGGAGGTAATAATAAGATAAATAGAATAGAACATGTATTTATTAAGGGAAAGTTCCTATCTCATGTTAATAGATATCCATTGGGCGATTTTAATCCCTGCATGGTGATTGCTGTAGGTCATTCATTAGATAGTCATATAGTATTAACAAACGGTGTAAGATATTATAAGGTATTTAGCAAAGGAACTGTTCAGGTATATAAACATGAAAGATGAAGCTGTTTTTAGTTTATTTCTGGGATAGATAATGTTGGTTTTTGATATAAGATAAAACTGGATTTGAGATAATAAGGATTGCTTTTATGGGGGAGGTTATTACATTTAGTTTTTGTGATAATTTTATTAAGCGGCTCAAAGAGTATATAGTTGAGAAATATATACTAGAGGGTCGTGAATTAAATAAGTTGGCTATAGTTTTCGGTGGGAAGAGACCTTCCTTGTTTTTAAAAAAATATTTGGCTGGATATTTGGGCAGGAGTTTTTCTCCTCCTATGTTTTTTACCATAGATGAGTTTGTCTCATATATTCTTGATAAGCATGAGTTGTTTTGTTCTATATCGGATCTTGATAACTGTTATATGTTATATACCCTTGCAAAGGAATTTACACCAGATATTGTAGAAGGGAGAAAACGGTTTTCCCAGTTTCTTCCATGGAGTAGAGAGATATTACGTTTTGTTAATAATATAGATATGGAGGATGTGGATAATAAGTCGTTGTGTAATATAGAGGCTAATGCACAAATTGGTTATTCTGTCCCTGATGATATAAATCAGTTACTTGAGAATATTAGTAGATTAAGAGATGCATATCATAGAAGATTGACAGAAAAAAATCAGTATTCGCGTGGATATAGATATCTGCAAGCTTCACGTGTGATAGATGAGGTATCTTTGGATGAATTTTCTCAGATATTATTTTGTAATTTTTTCTATTTTCATAAGACAGAGGAGAAGATAGTCAAATCTTTATATGATAGGGGATTAGCTACATTAATTTTTCAAGGAGATGAACGTAAGTGGCCTATTTTACAGCGAATGGCTAAGAGGTTTTGTTGTAATATAAAAGAAGGGACAGTCCCTTCAGATGTAGGTTCTAAGTTGCATTTATATTCTGTCGCGGATGTCCATGCCCAGACTGGGGTGATTCGAGAGATATTGCAAGATATAAAAGAAAAAGACAAGACAGTGATTGTTGTTCCTAATCCAGAGAATCTAGTCCCATTATTATCAGAGATAGGTGATGTTGCTGGAGAATACAATGTTTCTATGGGATATCCTGTTCAAAGAAGTAGTCTGTATATGTTATTTTTGTATATATTTAAAGCACAGCTTTCAAGAAAGTCAAGTAGATATTATTCCTCGGATTATCTTAAGGTAATATTACATCCATTGATGAAAAATTTAGATATTTCAGGTAACAATATCCCTGCTATGAGGATAATATCTCATAAAATAGAGGAGATACTTTCAGGGATAGAAACCACATCATTGTCTGGGAGTTTATTTATTAGGCTTGATGATATAGAGAATTCTGAAGAGTTATTTTTGTTAGTATCCGATATGTTAAGGAGATTAGGATGGAATGGTGATAGAGATAGCCTCAGAGAGGCTATAAACACAATGCATTCTGTGGCATTCTTAGAATGGGAAGGAGTGTCTAATTTCCGTAGTTTAGCAGAAAAAGTACGCCGTATTTTGAGCTTTTTGTTTGATAAAGGATTTATATCAAACTATCCATTAAATGCTACGATTGCAGAGAAGATTTTGTCTGTTAGTGATGAATTTGCTAAGGCATCTTTTGCAGAAGAGATTTTTACTCAAGAGGAATTGTTTAAAATATTTTTATCTAAGCTAGAACAAGAGATGGTTTCTTTTGTGGGGGCTCCTTTGAAGGGGTTACAGATATTAGGACTTTTTGAAACACGTTCATTGAGTTTTGATAATGTAATTATAATGGATGTTAATGAGGGCATACTGCCAAGTTTAAGGATATATGAACCCCTTATCCCTAGAGAGATTATGTTAAGCCTAAATTTAGATAGGCTAGAATTGGAAGAGGAGATGCAGCGTTATCAGTTTATGAGGCTTATATCATCGGCAAAAAAAGTCTATTTGGTATTTCAGGAGAGCAGAGATAAAGAACGTAGCCGTTTTATTGAAGAACTTATCTGGGAGGAGCAAAAGAAAACTAATACTGTAGAGTCTCCTCTTATTAATATAGCTGGTTTTAACGTAGCAGTAAATAACAGTAAAAGACGGGTTAAAAAGACCTCTGCAGTGTTACGATTTTTAGAGAATTATAGTTATTCAGCATCAAGTATTAATACATACATAAAAAATCCTTTAGATTTTTATTATAAATATGTACTTGGATTAAAACAACAGGATGATCTATTAGAGGAACCAGATGCCCGTTTGATAGGGACATTAATACATGGATTATTAGAACAGGCATTTAGACCGTTTATTGGCAAAAGGCCTGTAGTAGATGATAAGTTTAGGAGACATTTTTTTCGGTTATTTGATCATATGTTTGAACAAACATTTGGTCGTTCAATGCGTTCAGATTTATTTTTGCTAAAGACAGTAATGATAGAACGTCTTAGTAGATTTATAGATAATGAAAGCCTTAGGAATGTGAAAAAGATATTGTTTTTAGAGAATAGATTTGAAGATGAAATAGAACTTGTAAAAGGTAAGATTAAGTTTAAATATATTATAGATCGCATAGATCTTATGCAAGATGGTAGTATATTACTTATCGATTATAAAACAGGTTCAATAGAGGATAATCCTTATGCAAAAAATATTTTAGAGTTAGGAGACTTATCTAGAGAAAAAATAAAAGACAAGATAGGCTCTATTCAGATCCCATTATATTTTTATTATTTGGATAAATTGTATCCTGATAATACTATTAATGCATCTGTATATAGTTTAAGGACTTTAGAAATAAAAAAATATCTCAAGTCTAATAAGGTTGATAGGATAGAAGTTAATAAAGCCTTTTTGGAGCTATTAAGTTTTATTATAGATGAGATTTTAGATCCAGATGTTGACTTTATAGAAGATGAAGATTAGTCTATGAGGGAGATGGGATATTTATATTTGTGGCTTGCTGTTAGGTCCCGATATATTAGTTAAATATTACTCATTAATATATAAGTCTTTAAAAAGGGTGGATTAAAATGCAGAAAGAAAAGGATGAATTATTATCACTTTTAATCAAGGATGCTTATTTTAAGGAAAAGGTTATATTATCCTCTGGACAGGAGAGTGATTATTACATCGATGCAAGACGTGTAACATTAAGTGCAAAAGGGGCATATTTGTGTGGGAAAATAATATTAAATATGGTCAAGGAAGATAATATTAAGGCAATAGGAGGGCCTACACTCGGGGCAGATCCTATGCTTGGAGCAATAGCTGTTATTAGTTTGCAGGCAGGCAGGCCTTTAAATACATTTATTGTCCGCAAGGCACCAAAACCATATGGCAGGCAGCAACAGATAGAAGGCCCTTTTTTGAATAAAGGAGATGAGGTTGTGCTTATAGATGATGTGGCTACCACAGGCAAGGCATTGGTTTCTTCTGTTGATGTATTAAGAAATGCGGGTGTTGTTGTAGAAAAAGCAATATGTATTGTTGACCGCAGTCAAGGTGCCGTGGAAGCTCTCGCTGAGAAGGATTGTAGATTATTATCGATATTTAATATTTCTGATATCCTTGATAATGTATAAATTACACTTGCTTTTATCGCTTATTTCACAATTTAACAAGGTTGAATTGTGAAATAAGCAATAAGAAAGACAGGATGGTATAACTGATATGAAGAAGATAATATTAGCATCAGGTTCAAAACAGCGAAGGCGTTTATTAAAGCTGCTTGGACTAAAATTTTATGTAATCCCAAGTCAGGTTGAAGAGAAAACAAAGATTGTTTCTTCTTGTGCAGCACTTGTCAAACAAAATGCCTTGCTAAAGGCTTTGGATGTTGCTAGCAGGCTAAGAGAGGGGATTGTTATTGGGGCGGATTCTGTTGTATATACGGGGAATAGAAAAATTATCGGGAAACCCTCTACTAAAGAGGAGGCGAAACAAATATTAAGGCTATTATCTTCTTCTCCGCAATGGGTTTATACAGGGATAGCTGTCATTGACGTAGGGCAGAATGGAAAACTTATAGATTATGAAAAGACAAAAGTATTTATGAATCCACTAACAGATGAAGAGATAGACGCTTATCATAGCCGCGTTTCTCCTTTTGAAAAGGCAGGAGGTTTTGACATAGAAGGACTTGGAAGTATTTTTATTCATAGGATAGAAGGTTGTTATACTAATGTAATTGGGTTGCCTATGGCTAAGTTGGCGGAGATGTTGAAAAAGATGGGGATAAAGATATTGTAAGGTATCGTAAATAGGAGTATTGCCAATGATAGTAGTTAAGAAAGATGGCAGCAGGGTTTTATGTATTTTAAGGGGTATTTTTGTTTTTATAACAGGTATTTGGATTTTGTCTGGATGTGCAACAGAGTATAATCTTGCAACAGGCAGAGAAGAGGTCTTGTTATATGGTACAGAGAAGGAAATTAGTATAGGTGACAGTCTTGCTAAGAAAATAAAAGCAAAATATAAATTTGTTACAGATGCGAAAATAAATACGAGACTTGATAATATATTAAAGAGGTTAGTTAATGTATGTGATAGAAAAGATTTGGTTTATTCTGTGCATCTCATCGATGATGATATTGTGAATGCAGTCAGCCTTCCCGGTGGGTATATTTATATATTTAAAGGTTTAGCAGATAAATTGAATAGTGATGATGAGTTTGCAGCAGTTATTGCTCATGAGTTAGGGCATATTACAGCACGGCACGGTATTAAGAGGTTACAAAGCGCTTATGGTGCATTATTGGTTCAGATTTTGGCTGGGCAGGCGGGACCAGATGTCGCTAGAGGCATAACATTGGCATTAAATTCCATCTTTAGTAAATATTCTAAACAAGAAGAATTTGAGGCGGATAGATTGAGTGTAAAGTATGTTAAAAAAGCAGGATATAATCCTGAGGCAATTATTAAGGTTTTAAAGATGTTGCAGGAAGAACAAAGGCGTTCACCTGCCCGAGTGTATAGTTATTGGCGTACACATCCTTATATTACCAAGCGAATAGCAGTAGTCAATATAGAAATTACCGGGAAGGTAGGGTTTAAGGATTATTTAAATCTTACTGAATAGTATTTATAACCCTTTAAGACATTCGTTTTAAAAAAATAAGATAAGTGAATTGTAATAGAGAAAGATATCTATCATGGTAAAGAAATTTTGTATCATGTTGTTTTTATTTTTTATATTGTTATCTGCCTTTAGCATATCTTTAGCCCATGCTAAAAATATAGTTTGTCTGAAAAATTATTGTTTCAATGTAGATATTGTACAGAAAAGGAAGGATATGTTACAGGGATTAAAGTCCAGGAAGTCCTTAAAGGATGATGCGGGGATGCTATTTGTTTTTCCTAAGAGTGGAAGATATGGTTTTTGGATGAAGGATATGAACATATCGCTTGATATAATATGGTTAGATAGACATGGAAAAGTAGTTTTTATCGCCCATGATGTCCCCCCCTGTCATAGAATGTTCTGTCCTGTTTATAAACCAATAGCTAATGCATTATATGTTTTAGAGATAAATGCGGGGCTTGCTTCTCGCTTAGGGGTAAATATAGGTGATATTGCTAGAATTGGTATAGATCTCGAGGGAAACAACATAAATTAATTTAAAAATGTCATTATCTTTGAATATTTTTTTAGAGAGAATATACTCCGTTATTTATAATATCTAATCCTGCTTCCATAATTGTTTCAGAAAGTGTGGGATGTGGGTGTATTATTGTTTTAAATTCGTCTGCTTTTATGCCTTTCTGGATGGCTACTACAGTTTCTGCTATTAATTCTCCAGCGCTGTGCCCTACGATACTGGCCCCGATAATTCTATTTGTTTTTGCCTCTGCTATTATTTTAGTTAGGCCATCATTTTGCCCCATGGTTATTGCACGGCCGCATGCTGCCCATGGGAATTTTCCTATTTTAATTTCAATTCCCTTTTCAATAGCTTCTTTTTCTGTTGTCCCGCATATTGCTATTTCTGGATCTGTAAATATAACCGCGGGGATAACGGTATTTATTTTTTTTATGGTATTCCCAGTGATAGAAGATATAGCTATCCTTGCTTCATAGGATGCCTTATGTGCTAACATAGGAGAAGCACTGACATCTCCTATGGCATATATAGAATTATCGTTTGTTCGGCAATTTTTATCTCTTTTTATAAAGCCGTTTGTATCTATTTTTACTCGGGTATTTTCTAGACCTAGCCCTTCACTATTTGGAATACGACCTGTTGCTGCAAGAATTTTTTCATATTGTCGTTGAGAAATATGACCGTATTTATTTTTTATTTCTACCTGTAGACCACTAGGAGTTTCAGTTGTATTACATATCGTTGTTTCATATAATACCTCTACAAATATTTTTCGTAACCGCTTTATCACTACGTTGCGGATATCCGTATCAATTCCTTTAAGAATTGTAGGTAATACTTCGACTATTGATACCTTACTACCCAATCCTGCATATATACTACCTATTTCCAATCCTATATATCCTCCACCTATTATTAATAAGGATTCAGGTATATCATTTAAATTTAATGCTGTGTTGGCATACATTATTTTTTTTGATGCAGGGAGTATATCAAGTTCGAGAGGTTTTGCCCCAGTGGCAATAATAGCTGTATTAAAGTTAATATGTGTAATTTTTTTATTGGTATTTTTGATTTCTACTGTATTAGAGTTTAAAAATACAGCTTCTCCTTGAATGTATTTTATATGTTTTTGAGTACAGAGGTATTTCAATCCTGATTTTAACCTAGAAATAATATTTTCATTCCATTGCCTTAGCTTAGACAGATTTATGTGAGGTTGGGCAAAATCAATTCCAAATTTTTCTGCTTGTTTCGCTTGTTTTAATATATGGGTCGCATGAATTAAGGCTTTCGAAGGTATACAGCCTTCATTAAGACATACTCCTCCCAGATTATTTTTTTCGATTAATATGACTTTATAATTAGCTTTAGCTGCTAGGAGTGCGGCAGTATGTCCTCCAGGGCCAGATCCTATGACTAGTAGATCTGTTTTTTCGTGGAATTTCACTATAGGCTCCTCTGTGGATTACATAAGCTATTTTTTAATCCTAATTTCATTCTAAATTAGAGAAAGAAATACTCCTAAAATAATTAGGGCAAGATTTTAATTTTAAAGTTAATATGTTATTATGCCGAAGGTGGGATTTGAACCCACACGGGATTGCTCCCACACGCCCCTGAAACGTGCGCGTCTACCAATTTCGCCACTTCGGCGTTATTTTTAGATATTTTTTAGAAATTTTTATATTAAATTGAAAATAAATTCTACCATAGAGGAGTAGAGGCTTCAATTAAAAAATTAATGCTTAGGTTAAGATATTGTATAAGTAAAAGAAATAAATAAGATGTTTTTATATATATAAATATATCTAAAATATAGATTTTGTAATATGCTAGAATATATAAAGTTATAAAAAAAGATTGCTGTAAAAATTTTGTGTGGTGTTATTTTTGTTTGACCTCAAAAATATTCTTTGATATATTACTTGCGTTTATTTTTTATTTTATTGCTTTAAGAAATAATCAATTATCATGTTTTAAATGTAATATAAAAATATATTCACAGGCTTAACTAAAGGAGGTTTTTTAATATGATAGAACGCTATACTTTATCCAAGATGGGCAATATTTGGTCTGAAAAACATAAGATGGAAATAATGCTTAAGATAGAGATATTAGCCTGTGAGGCAATGTGTAAGTTGGGCATAATTCCCAAGAAATCATTGGATAAGATAAAGAAAAATGCAAAATTTGATATAGATGAGGTAAAAAAATTAGAAGAGAAGACAAAACATGACGTGGTTGCTTTTATAAATAATGTTGGTCATTACATCGGTGCAGAAGCAAGGTATTTACATATGGGGCTTACTTCATCAGATCTTTTAGATACTTCTCTTTCTATTCAATGTGTTGAAGCAAGCGATTTGATTTTGGCAGATATAAAAAAATTTCTTACTGTATTAAAGCAAAAGGCAAAAAAATATAAGGACACTCCATGTATAGCAAGGACCCATGGTGTGCATGCCGAACCTACTACCTTTGGACTTAAGCTTGCGGTTTGGTATGATGAGATGAAACGTAATCAGGAACGTATGGAACAGGCACGGGAGATGATGCGTTTTGGTAAGTTATCAGGTGCGGTTGGTACGTATGCAAATATAGATCCATTTGTGGAAGAATATGTGTGTGAAAAATTAGATTTAAAACCGGCTAATATTGCGACACAGATTATACAAAGAGATCATCATTGTCAGTTTGTTACAACTATTGCATTGATTGGATGTAGTTTGAATAAGATTGCAACGGAAATACGATTATTACAAAAGACAGAGGTACTTGAAGTAGAAGAGCCGTTTTTTAAAGGACAGATTGGATCTTCAGCTATGCCTCACAAACGTAACCCTGTTACATGTGAGCGCATATCAGGTATGTCTAGGTTATTACGAGCTAATGCTCAGGCTGCATTTGAAAACATAAGTTTATGGCATGAGAGAGATATAAGTCATTCCTCTGTAGAACGTATTATCCTTCCTGATAGTACGATAGCCTTAGATTATATGTTTCATAAAATTATTCCTATTATAGATGGGTTGTTGGTGTATCCTAAGAATATGATAGCCAGCCTTTCTAAGACACGCGGGTTAATTTATTCTCAGCGTATACTGCTTGAATTAATGAGAAAAGGGCTTACAAGAGAGGCAGCCTATGAGATTATTCAGCGATGTGCAATGCAGGTATGGCAGGAAACCTCAGATTTTAAAGATGTGTTATATCGTGACAGAAAAGTTAGAAAATATCTTAGTCCAAACGAGATAGATACTTTGTTTGATATCAAATATTATACCCGTTATGCAGATAAAATTTTTAAAAGAGTGGGGTTAAAATAATGGAAAAGAGAAATAAAATTTATGAAGGCAAAGCCAAAATATTATATGAAACAGACAATCCAGATCTTTTAATCCAGTATTTCAAAGACGATGCTACGGCATTTAATGCAGCTAAGAAAGGTGTTATAGAAGATAAGGGAATAATGAATAATAAAATTTCTACCAAGATATTTCAGTTCCTTGAATCAGCAGGGATACCAACTCATTTTGAGAGAAATATTAGTAATAGGGAAATGTTGATAAAGAAAGTGGAAATAGTCCCATTAGAAGTAATTATACGTAATAGAGCCGCTGGTTCCTTTTGTAGATATTTTGGTGTTGATGAAGGTACTCACTTGAAATGTACTGTATTAGAGTTTTGTTATAAAAGAGATGACCTTAATGATCCTTTGATTAATGAGAGTCATATTAAGGCATTGGGCCTTGCAACGGATGAAGAGATAGAAGAAATTAAAAAACATGCTATGAAGGTTAATGAATTAATGTGTGAATTTTTTGCTAAATTAAATCTAGAGTTAATTGATTTTAAGTTAGAATTTGGTCGTTATCACGGTAAAATTGTCTTAGCAGATGAGATTTCTCCTGATACCTGCCGTCTTTGGGAAATAGGCACGGGACGAAAGTTAGATAAAGATCGTTTTAGACATGAACTAGGTAATGTAAAGGAAGCATATCAAGAAGTCCTATCCAGAGTAACTAGTAAATAGAATAGAGGAGTATCATAAAATTTATTATACTGTTGATGCTATTCTGCACTATTTAACCAGGTTAAATAGTGCAGAATAGCAGGAAAGGTTTTATGTTTTGGCGGATTGAGGTAAAAAATAAGCATGGTATTTTTGATGCAGAGGCAGCGTCTGTTAAGAAGGCTGTTGAAGATTTAGGAATTAACTCTGTACAAAAAATAGATATTGTTCATGTGTATAACATTGAGGCGGATTTTAGGCATGCTGAAATAAAAAGGGTATGCACAGAACTCCTTATTGATAAAATTATCCATACATATTCATGTCATTGTCTTTCTTCACGAGAAGATTTTTTATCAAAAAAAGTTTTTACCTCTATTTCAGGAGAATATGTAGAGGTAGAGATTGCTTATAATCCTGGGGTAATGGATCCAGTAGAATATTCTGTTATAAAAGGTATCCGGGATTTAGGTTTATCTCCGGTGAAGGGAGTTTCTACTGCCAAGAAGTATCTTATTTATGGGAACGTATCTAAAAAAGATGTGAATGTTATTATTAATAAGTTGCTGTGTAATAGACTTATTCAGCATGTGGTCACATCTTATTCTTCACATATTTTTTCCGTATACGATAGTAATGCTACTACTAAAGATATAGAAATAACTTTGGCAGCCAAAGACAATATTGATGTTCTTAAGATAGATCTACTGCATGCCTCTAAAAAGAAATTGTTACAGATAAGTAGAGATGGACAACTTTTCTTAAATATAGATGAGATGTCTGCTATTCAGCGCTATTTTAGGAAATTGGGCAGAAACCCAACGGATTGCGAGGTTGAAACTATTGCCCAGACATGGAGTGAGCATTGTTGCCATAAGACGTTCAGGGGCAATATCCTTTATCAATATACAGAGAAAGGTAAAAAAAGGAACAGACTTATACGTAATCTCCTGAAATCAACTATAGTTAGGGCAACTAAAGAGATTAATAAATCATGGTGTGTATCTGTGTTCGAGGATAATGCAGGAATAATTAAATTTGATAAGGATTGGAATATTTGTTTTAAGGTTGAAACACATAACCATCCTTCAGCATTAGAGCCTTTTGGTGGAGCTAACACAGGGATAGGCGGTGTTATTCGGGATATTCTTGGCACGGGCCTGGGCGGTAAACCTATATGCAATACAGATGTATTTTGTTTTGCTCCACCAGATTTGGGGTTCGATGATTTGCCTGCAGGTGTACTGCATCCTAAGAGGATAATGAAAGGTGTTGTCAGTGGTGTGCGTGATTATGGTAACAAAATGGGTATCCCAACGGTGAATGGGGCAATCCTTTTTGATAAAGGTTTTCTTGCTAATCCTCTTGTATATTGTGGTACGGTTGGGCTAATACCCAAGAATAAAGTCAAGAAGTCACCTAGAAAAGGAGATCTTATTGTTGTTATCGGTGGAAGGACGGGTAGGGATGGTATACATGGTGCTACATTTTCATCAGGTGAGCTTACAACGGAATCGGAAGAGATATCCTCAGGAGCGGTTCAGATAGGCGATCCTATTCAGGAGAAGAAGGTTCTTGATGCGCTTATAAAGGCACGGGATATGGGACTTTATACTGCTATAACCGATTGTGGCGCTGGAGGGCTGTCAAGTGCAGTGGGAGAGATGGGTAAGGAGCTTGGTGCAAGGGTATACCTTGAGAGGGTGCCGTTAAAATATAATGGTCTTAAATACACTGAGATCTGGATATCAGAATCACAGGAGAGGATGGTAGTTTCTGTAAGGAGGAAAGATAAGGATAAACTTATAGAGGTTTTTTCATCAGAAAATGTAGAGGCCACAGTTATAGGGGAGTTTACAGGTACAGGCAGGCTTGAGCTTTTTTACAAAGGCATACAAGTTTGCGACATAGATATGGATTTCCTTCATAATGGTATTGCTGATGTGACAAAGAAGGCTGTATGGAATCCACCTAAGAAAATCTGTAAGAGAGTTAGTTATTCATCTGATTTGACAGACAAATTGAAGGAAGTCCTTTCACATTATAATGTTTGTTCTAAGGAATGGGTGATACGTCAGTATGACCATGAGGTTCAAGGAGGAAGTATTATAAAACCTTTGACTGGTTCGGATTGCGATGGGCCGTCGGATGCCAGTGTTATTACACCGTTACTTGGTTCAGTAAAAGGAATAGCTGTGTCTAATGGGATAAATATCAGGTATGGTAAACTTGATCCATATTGGATGGCAGCATCATGTATCGATGAGGCTATACGTCAGATTATATGTGTAGGCGGTGATGTTGATAAGATTGCCATACTGGACAATTTTTGTTGGGGCAACCCTGATAAACCAGATAGGCTTGGCAGTCTTGTCAGGGCTGCAGAGGGTTGTTATAAAACAGCTGTTGGGTATGGTGTGCCTTTTATATCAGGAAAGGATAGTCTGAATAACGAATATACAGATTATTTTTCTTGCAGTAATGATGGGAAGACAACTAAGAATGTTAAGCATAAGACTATCGCTATCCCTGCTACGTTGCTTATTTCTGCTGTAGGCATAATTGAGGATGTGAGGCGTTCTGTTACTATGGATTTTAAGCGTAGAGGTAATCTTATATATTGTGTAGGCAGAACATATGATGAGATTGGTGGGTCGATATATATGGATACCTTTGGGATGCTAGGGGATAATGTCCCTAAGCTAGATACTAAGTATGGACTAAAGGTATTTCGTGCTCTTACAAAAGTAGTGAAGAAAGGTTTAGTTCAATCTATGCATGATTGTTCAGAAGGAGGGCTTGCAGTTGCATTAGCAGAGATGTGTTTTAGTGGGAGACTTGGGGCTACTGTGCATCTGGACAAAGTTCCTTTCTATGGCGAAGATAGACGGAATGATATTATCTTATTTTCAGAGAGCAATTCAAGATTTTTGGTAGAGGTCAGCCTTGAACATAGAAAGGCCTTTGAGCATATATTAAAGGATATAGATTTTGAAGTTATTGGTCTTGTTGATGAGAGAAGGGAGCTTTTGGTATATGGGGTAGATGGCCAGTTATGCATTCATGCTGATATAGTGGAATTAAAAGAAAGTTGGAAGATGCCATTAGCATGGTAATTATATCTTACTGTATATTATGTATTCTGCACAAATCAACAAGGTTAAATAGTGCAGTAAGATATAAGGAGGAGGTAATATGCGAAGATTTAAATTAAAAAGGCGTAGTGATTATCATATGGAAGACCTCAAGATGGAGGATCCATGGAGGATTTTTCGTATTATGGCAGAGTTTGTGGAAGGATTTCATGAATTATCACAGATAGGGCCTGCTGTGACGTTTTTTGGATCGGCAAGAACAAAGAGGTCACATAAGTGGTATAAGTGTGCAGAGAAGACAGCATATTTATTATCAAGGCAGGGATATGCTATTATTACAGGAGCTGGTCCGGGTATTATGGAGGCAGGTAATAGGGGTGCTGCACGGGCAAAGGGTCTGTCAATAGGGTTGAATATAGAATTGCCATTTGAACAGATACCGAATCCTTATGTTAATAAATTGATAAAATTTCATTATTTTTTCTGTAGGAAGGTTATGTTTCTTAAATATGCCAAGGCCTTTGTTATTTTTCCAGGTGGATATGGGACATTGGATGAATCTTTTGAAAGTCTTACTTTGATTCAGACTAAGCGTGTTGATAAGTTCCCAGTGGTATTTGTTGGGAGTGAATACTGGAATGGTCTTTTAAAATGGTTTAAGAATTCGCTTCTTAAGGAAGGTAATATTAGTGAATGTGATCTTGATATTTTTAAGATAGTTGATACACCTGAGGCAGTTGTTGGGGTAATAAAAGAATTCTATGGAGACATGTCTTTACCTTATGGCCCAAATCAATAAAGTTAAATAGTGACATAAGCAGAGAGTGAGAGGAAGTTTTATGGCAAAGATTGTTCGTGTTTTAATATTACGTACTGAGGGAACTAACTGTGATCAAGAGACAGCTTTTGCGTTTAAGGAATTTGGTGCAGATGTTAAATTGGTTCATATTAATAGATTTATAGAGAAAAGAGATTCTTTGTTTAATTATCATATTTTATCCATTCCTGGTGGGTTTAGTTATGGGGATGATATTGCCTCAGGCAGGATTCTTGCAAATGAGTTACGGTTTTATTTAATAGATGAGATTATAGAGTTTATTAGAACAGGTAGGCTTATAATAGGTATATGCAATGGATTTCAGGTACTAGTTAAGGCTGGCATATTACCTGGGATTGATAGATGGACGGATAGAGGTAGCTCTCCTACACAGACTGCAACGTTGATTTCTAATGATTCTGGCAAATTTGAGGATAGATGGGTATATTTAAAGGTTACTGGGAATAGTCCATGGACGCAAGGTCTTTCAGATATAATTTATCTGCCTGTAGCACATGCCGAAGGTAAGTTTGTTGTAAAGAATAAGAAGCTCTTAAGACAATTAAAAGATAACAGACAAATAGCTTTTAAATATTGCAATGATCCCAGAATGAGAATAGATGATAATATTGTTCAATATCCAGCAAATCCAAATGGGTCAGTAGATAATGTAGCAGGAATTACTGATATTAGCGGTCATGTGCTTGGTATGATGCCTCATCCAGAAAGACATTTTCTTTTTCATCAACATCCTTATTGGAGACGACTTGGGATGGTAGGAAAATTTGGGGATGGAGCGCTAATATTTAAAAATGGTGTGGAGTATATAGAGAAAAATTTATTATGAAAATTGTTTATGCAGCGTATTACATATAAAAAGAGTGGGGTAGATATTGATAAAGCAGAGGCCTTCGTTAGGGCAATAGGACGTTCTATATCCTCTACTTTATCTGAAAATGTTATAAAAGGGGCCTCTGCATTTGGGAATTTATTTGCTATAGATAAAAACCAATATACAGCACCTGTATTGGTTTCTTCTGCAGATGGAGTTGGGACAAAGGTTCTTATAGCAAAACTACTGGGTAAGCATGATACTATAGGGATAGATTTAGTTGCTATGAATGTCAATGATATATTATGCTGTGGGGGGCGTCCTTTGTTTTTTTTGGATTATATAGCTTGTGGTAAATTAGATGTTGCTGTATTAAAGGATGTGGTGAAGGGAATAGCTAAAGGATGCAGGCAGGCAGGATGTAGCCTTATTGGAGGAGAAACCGCAGAGATGCCAGATGTTTATAAAAAAGATGAGTATGATTTGGCAGGGTTTGCTGTAGGTATTGTGGATAAAAATAGAATAATAGATAACAATCATATTTCTGAAGGGGATATAGTTATAGGTCTACCATCATCAGGGCTACATTCTAATGGATTTTCTTTAGTACGGAAGATCCTTAGCCTTAAACAGCAAAAGGCATTGGGCTCTCAGTTGCTTAAACCCACAAGGATATATGTAAAAGAAATTATCCCTATTTTTGATAAATTTTCCTATAAAGGCAAGGGAAAGGTATGTGCATTAAAGGGTATTGCTCACATAACAGGAGGGGCATTTTATGATAAGCTTACCAAGATATTACCTTCTGGTATGTGTTTTGAGATTAACAAAAAATCATGGCCTGTTCCAGACATATTTACGATAATTCAGACTGAGGGGAAGATAGAGGATAAAGAGATGTATAGGACTTTTAATATGGGGATTGGTATGGTTTTGGTGTTTGATAAACATTATATATCAGCAGCACGACAATTTTTAAGTCAGAGAAAAATAAGATTTTATGAGATCGGGAGAGTTATTAGGCAACATAACAGTAGGACTCGTATAAGATTTTTATCCTGCACAATTTAACCTTGTTAAATAGTGAAAAATGCACAAATCAACAAGGTTAAATTGTGCAGGATGTAAAATTTTCTAGGAGGAGATGTTTATGAAAGTACTAGTTGTGGGTTCAGGGGGAAGAGAACATGTTCTGGTATGGAAGATAAAACAAAGTAATAAAGTAGAGAATATTTATTGTGCTCCTGGGAATGGTGGTATCGCAGATATAGCTGAATGTGTAGATATTCAGGCTACAGATATATCACGTTTAGTTGCATTTGCAAAAGACAAACGTATAGATTTAACTGTTGTTGGTCCAGAGGCACCATTAGTAGAAGGTATTGTAGATGCCTTTGTTGCAGAAGGATTACGTATATTCGGTCCATGCAAAGCAGCTGCCCGTTTGGAGGGAAGTAAAGTTTTTGCTAAAGAATTTATGTCCAGACATGATATCCCCACTGCGGACTTTGAAGTATTTGATGATATAGATAAGGCAAAAAAATATATAAGTAAGGCAGAGTATCCACTGGTTATAAAAGCGGATGGATTGGCTGCAGGTAAGGGAGTTATTATATGTAATAATATGGAAGAGGCTACCCATGCCTTAGATGATATTATGAGTCATAAGATATTTAAATCCGCAGGCGATAGGGTAGTTATAGAGGAATCTCTTAAGGGAGAAGAACTTTCTATATTAGCAATAAGTGATGGAAAGACATATCGGATGTTTGAACCTTCACAGGATCATAAACGTATATTTGATGGAGATCTTGGGCCTAATACAGGCGGGATGGGGGCATATTCTCCGGTGCCTATTGCAACAGAAGAGTTGATTAATGAAATAGAACATGCCATCGTTTCTCCAGTTATAAAGGGAATGAGAGAAGAGGGAATATTGTTTAAGGGAATTTTGTATTGTGGTCTTATGATAACAGAAGCCGGCCCCGAGGTCTTGGAATTTAATGTGCGTTTTGGTGATCCTGAGGCTCAGGTGGTGTTACCACGGATGCGGAATGATATTGTAGAGCTTATGTTATCAGCCTGTGATGGCAGCTTGGATGGGGTATGTATGGAGTGGGATAGTAGAAGTTGTGTATGTGTTGTTATGGCATCCAATGGCTATCCGGGTAAATATGAGAAAGGCAAACAGATAATAGGGCTTGGTGATATTGTAGAGCAGGATGGTGATTATGTCTTTCATGCAGGGACGGTAAAAGATAATGATGAAATTATAACGGCTGGTGGTAGAGTATTGGGTGTCTCCAGTTTAGGTGATAATCTTGAGGATGCTATACAGCGTGTATATAAGGCAGTCGATAAGATTCATTTTGATGGATGTTTTTTTAGAAAAGATATTGGGGCTAAAGCTATGGCTTATAGACCAATAAGTTAGTTATGTATTTGGATGAAAGTGAGGTGTTTTATGGGAGATGTTAAAGTTTCTGTCATGATGGGAAGTAAATCAGACCTTCCTGTTATGGAGGCTTCAGTTGGGATTTTAAAAGATTTTAATGTGGCTTGTGAGGTAAGGGTTTTATCTGCACATAGAACACCTAAGGAGACAGTAGAATATGCTGAAAGTTTAAAGGATAGAGGGATAAAGGTTGTCATTTGTGGTGCAGGTGCCTCAGCTGCTTTAGCAGGGGTGGTTGCGGCACACACTACTTTGCCAGTTATAGGGGTGCCTATAGATGCGACGCCTCTTAATGGAATGGATGCGTTGTTATCAACAGTTCAGATGCCACCGGGGGTGCCTGTTGCAACGGTTGCAGTAGGTAAGGCCGGGGCTAAGAATGCAGCTTTATTAGCGTTACGTATTTTAGGGATTGAGGATAAGAATATTTCAAATTTGCTGTTGAACTATAAAGAAGAGCAGAGGCAGAAGGTTTTATCTACACCTATTAATAAAATTAATCTATAGTTATTTCTTTATTGCACAATTCAACCTTGTTAAATAGTGAAAAATGCATAAATCAACAAGGTTAAATTGTGCAATATAACAGTTTTGAGTTGTATATTATGGAGATAATAAAACTTGATCCGGAATATCCAGATATAGATAAGATTTCTTACTGCGCAGATATAGTTCGAAAAGGAGGGTTGGTTATTTTCCCTACAGATACGGTGTATGGTATTGGAGCGGATTTATTTAATAAGGTAGCTATAGATCGTTTGAGAAAGGTGAAACGAAGACCAGAAGATAAACCGTTCTCTGTATTAGTACCTTCAAGAGAAGCACTATTGGCATATAGTAGAAGTGATTCAACTTCTTTATATAAAGTTATTGATGCATTTTGGCCAGGACCGTTGACTGTTGTGGTAACTTCAAAGCTTGAAGGAGAAACTATAGGTCTACGTATGCCAGATAATATTATTGCTTTAAGGCTTATTTTTGAAAGTCGTAGTGTTCTTGCAGCTCCATCTGCAAATATAAGTGGAGAATCCGCTCCTGTGAATTGTCAGGATGCTGTGGAGCAGTTTAAAGGATTGGTAGATATTGCTATTGATGGTGGTGAGACGAAATTTAAAAGGTCATCTTCTGTTGTAGATTTGACCACAGATAAACCTGTAATGTTAAGAGAGGGAGTTATATCTATTGAGGAGGTTGAACATATAGCCAGTCGAAAGACAGTCCTTTTTGTGTGTACAGGTAACAGTTGCCGTTCTGTTATGGCAGAGTATTTATTGCGAGATAGATTGAAGGATAGAGATGATATAGAGATAACATCTGCAGGGACAGGTGTTTTTTTACGGTTTCCGGCAACGGATGAGACAATAGCTGTATTGAAAGAGGAAGGGATTGATGCGAGTGGACATTTTTCTCGTCCTCTGGACAGAATACTTTTAAAAAAGGCTGATTTGATTTTTGTTATGACTGCAAGGCATAGAGAGCAGGTTTTAACTATGGCACCTGAAGTTTCATCAAGGGTTTATTTGTTGAGAGAGTTTTGTGTTTCTAAACAGGATGTAAGAAATGGTTTGGATATACCTGATCCTATTGGGAAGTCTCATGAGGAATATAAACAATGTTTATCTATAATTAAAGAAGCAGTAGATAAGGTTTGTGATTTAGTGTAGCTAATAATAGTTTTGGATTTTTATGTAAGATAACTATTATATTATGTAAATTGATGAGGAGGAATAAATTGAAAAAAATATACATTGGTGCGGATCATAGGGGATATAAACTAAAAAGTAAAATTGTGACTTTTTTGCAGAAATCAGGATATAATGTGGTTGATGTTGGGGTCTTTAACGATGACAGACCTTTTGATTATCCTATAATTTCATATAAGGTAGCTAAGGCAGTGGCAGCTTCACGGAATAATATAGGTATACTTATTTGTATGACAGGATTAGGCCATGTGATAGCGGCTAATAAAATTTGCGGTGCTTATGCTGCTTTGTGCTATAATACAGAAACAGCAGAATATTCTAGACGGCATAATAATGCTAATATCCTTGTTCTTGGTGCTAAGTTTACTAAACCGTCAGATATTAATAAGATTGTTACCGTTTGGCTTAATACAAAATTTGATGGTGGTCGTCATCTGCGTAGGGTGAGATTAATAAAAAAAATAGAGAAGGGCGAGGAATTGTAATTTAGTAGGTTTAATATAGGTAAAAGAAGGTATATTTATATTTTTAAAGGAGATCAAATGAGTTATTTAAAAGAAATTGATCCTGAAATATATGATGCTATTAGTAAGGAACTTGTAAGACAACAAAATAATATTGAGTTGATTGCTTCAGAGAATATTGTCTCAGAATCGGTCCTAGAGGCACAGGGCTGTATTATGACAAATAAATATGCGGAGGGATATCCTTCTGCTCGCTGGTATGGTGGTTGTGAGTATGTCGATGTAGCTGAGAGCCTTGCTATTGAGCGTGCGAAGCAGTTGTTTGGTGCGGAACATGTTAATGTGCAGCCTCATTCTGGTTCACAGGCAAATATGGCGGTTTATATGGCTGCTCTTGAATATGGAGATACTATTCTTGCAATGGATTTGGCTTGTGGTGGGCATCTTACGCATGGGTTTAAGATTAATTTTTCAGGGAAATCGTATAATGTGGTTTCATATAAAGTTAATAGAGATACAGAACAGCTTGATTATGATGAAATTGCATCTCTGGCAAAGCAATATAAACCGAAGTTGATATTAGCAGGTGCTTCAGCGTATTCTAGGATAATAGATTTTGCTAAGTTTAGGGAAATATGTGATTCTGTAGGAGCAGTGCTTTTTGTCGATATGGCCCATATTGCAGGATTGGTTGCTACAGGTTTGCATCCTAATCCTGTCCCTTATGCAGAATTTGTGACGACTACTACACATAAGACTCTGAGAGGCCCTAGAGGGGGAATGATATTATGTAAGAAAGAATTTGCTAAGAAGATTGATTCTAGGATATTTCCTGGAATACAGGGAGGTCCCCTTATGCATGTGATTGCTGCCAAGGCGGTAGCTTTAAAAGAGGCATTAAGTGAGGATTTTAAGCAATACCAAACACAGATTGTAAAGAATGCAAAGACGTTTGCCGCTGCAATGGAGGAGCGTGGATATAGAATTGTGGCCGGGGGGACTGATAATCACCTTTTTATGGTGGATTTAAGAAGTAAGAATATTACAGGGAGTGAGGCCTCTGATGTCTTGGATAAGGTTAAGATAACAGTTAATAAGAATTTGATCCCGTTTGACCCGCAACCGTCCAGTATAACAAGTGGGATACGCATAGGTACTCCTGCAATAACAACACGTGGAATGAAAGAGGCGGAAGTTGAGCGTATTGCAGCCTTAATTGATGATGCTATTTTGAATAGGAATGACAATAGTAAACTAGCCGAGATTATGAAGGAGGTTAAGGCATTAACAATTCAGTTCCCAATATATAAATCTCTTATATCCCAATTTAATGTAGGATGATTTTGTGATAAGGAATGGATTGTGTGATGAAATGTCCATCATGTAATAATAGTGAGACAAAGGTGGTAGATTCGAGGTTAAATAGCGATGGTACCTCTATAAGGAGGAGGCGCGAATGCTTGAGGTGTGGCGGGCGTTTTACTACCTATGAATATATAGAACATCTTCCATTGATGGTAGTGAAACGGGATGGCCGGCGACAAACCTTTGATAGGGAGAAGATATTGGCAGGTCTTATTAAGGCATGTGAGAAGCGGCCTGTTAGTATAGATAAATTGGAGGATATGACTTTTGAGATAGAACGTATTATTCATAAAAAATTTGATCGTGAGATACATTCTAAGGATATCGGAGAGATGATTATGGAAAGATTGGCAGATTTGGATGAGGTAGCATATGTTAGGTTTGCATCAGTATATAGACAATTTAGGGATGTTAATCAGTTTATGAGCGAACTTCAGTCTATGTTTAATAAAAATTTGAATTCTTAGAGCAGATAAGTTTGATAATAAGTTTAGTTTTGTAGAATATTTTTTGTAGTGAGTGAGCATATGATTCAAGTAGAGTTAACTAAGATTATAATAGATGAGAAAAGGGACGAACAGATTATTGTCCTTAAAGAAAAGGGAGGAAGTCGGCAATTCCCTATTGTCATAGGTTTGGTTGAGGCCTCGAGTATAAAAATGAAACTTTCAGGATTGAAGCCCCCAAGACCAATGACGCATGATTTAATGGCAGAGTTACTTAAGAGTCTGGAAGTAGTAATGGATAGTCTTATTATAGATAAAATGGAGGAGAATACATTTTTTGCTAAAATCAAACTTAAGACAGCAGATGGACAGATAAAATTAGTAGATTGCAGGCCTTCTGATGGTATTGCCCTTGCTGTGCGTTGCGGTGCTCCTATATTTGTTGAGGAAGATGTGCTCAATAAAGTATTAATTTTTGATGATAACAGCTAATATCGATATATTTAACCTTGTTGGATTGTGGCGTTAAAGAATTCCTTTCGGTGTAGCATGCCTTTATCAGATATATATCCTCAATTAGATATCATATGTAATATATCTAAAAAAGAACAGATCCCTATCTTTTTGGTAGGAGGGTTTTTAAGAGATTTACTATTAAATAGAGATACTGCAGATCTTGATTTTGCTGTCGAAACAGACTCTTTAAAGGTAGCTAGATTATTTGCAAAGCAGATACATGGTGCTTTTGTATTATTGGATGGAGAGCGCGGTTGTGCTAGGATAGCAAAAAAGATAAATGGTATGTTATATACCTTTGATTTTGCGGATTTTCGTGCAGATACATTAAGGAAAGATCTTTCTCATAGGGATTTTACTATAAATACTCTTGTGGTAGATATCACCAAATTTAATAAATTCGATGATATTTTATCTTTTATAAAGGATTATAAAGGTGGGTTAAAAGACCTTAGAGCACGGCTGATAAGAATGGTATCTGCTAAGGCGTTTAAAGAAGACCCCTTAAGGATGTTACGGGCGTTTAGCCTTAAGGCTGTTTTAGGGTTTAATATAGAAAAGGCTACTTTAAGTAAGATAAAACAGGAAACCGAATTGATAACCTCTGTTTCATATGAGAGGATATGTACGGAATTATTTAAAATTCTTGATAGTAATCAAGCCGGAAAAATCTTGAAATCATTAGCAAGGCTGGGATTGTTGGATAAGATTATACCTCAAGTAAAAGTTATGTATGAATGTAAACAAAAAGGCACGTATCATCATTTAGATGTGTGGCAACATTCTCTAGAAACTGTAGTGCAGTTAGATAAGATTGTTTCTACTTATGAAAAAAAGAGATGGGAGGATATTGGTGGTAATGATATGATTGAGTATCTAACAGAATCGCTGGGAGGAGGGCGTAGTCGTAAGGCATTAATAAAATTGGCTGCGCTTTTGCATGACATAGGTAAGCCTGATACCAGAAGGGAAGAAAGAGGTAAATTATCTTTTCATGGACATGAGCGTGTTGGTCAATATATTGTAAGACATATAGCTCGTATGCTTAAAATTTCAACCAGAGAACGAATTGCCTTAGAGGATATGGTGCGATGGCATCTTCGCCCAGGATACTTATCGGATTTAACCTATATTAGTGAACGGGCAATCTTTCGTTATTTTCGTGATACAAAAGATGAGGCTGTAAGTATACTTTTGCTATCTATGGCTGATCAGAGGGCTACGGCAGGTCCGCTTACAACAGAAAGAGATCAGCAACGACATGAACAAATTTGTATAGAACTTATTAAAAGATATTTTGATAAGAAAAAAGAAGAACCTATACTCCGTCTTATAACAGGCAATGATCTTATTAATAGCTTCAAACTAAAGCCATCTCCTGTCTTTTCTGAAATATTGTCTGCTGTGGAAGAACAACAGGCATTGGGGAAGATTACCACAAAAGAGGAGGCATTGTTTTTTGTTAAGGAATTATTAAATGATAAATTAAAAAAATAGATAAAGAAGAGGTAATAATATGATAATAAGAGATACGGAATTAGATATCATAAATGATGATATTAACAGGTTGCAAGTAGATGCTATAATTAATCCAGTAGATATGGATTTATGTATTGGCTCAGAGTTTGATAGTGATGTTATTAAGAAGGCTGTTATGGAGATAAAGAATCGTGATGGACTTTCACTTGCTGATACAATAGTTATGCCAGTAGTTAATATGCCTTATAAATTTATTATTACTGTAATTGTTTTTGATAGAGCTGGATATACCGATGATATAATCATAAGGCAGGCATGTGCGAATGTGTTAAAACGTGTAAAGGAACAGGAGATAGCTTCTGTAGCTATCCCAGCAATTGGATGTTATAAATCGCGGTTTTCAGTTGTAGGCTCTGCAAAGATAATGACTCAGGAGGTGCTGAAGTTTGTTCGTGTTAATCCTTCTCATGTTAAGAAGATTTATTTTTGTATAGGAAATAGAGATATATATGATACTTTTCTTTCTACTATAACAGGTTATATAAGACATTTTAGAGATGATTTAGGTGCAGGGCCGTTTGTAACAGTTGATGTTATTATAGAATATGGTGACGGTATTGTTTTAATAGAACGGTCAAATCCGCCTTATGGCTGGGCGTTACCGGGTGGGTTTTTAGATTATGGGGAGAGTTTAGAGGATGCAGTGGTAAGGGAGGCAAAAGAGGAAACGAATCTAGATTTGAAAGATGTTAGACAGTTTCATACTTATTCTGCTCCTAATAGAGACCCTAGGTTCCATACTGTAAGTACTGTATTTGTAGCAAAAGGAGAAGGCGATCTTAAAGCAGGGGATGATGCGCAAGGAGTAAAAGTAGTGCCGTATAAAGATTTATTGCTGTTAGATTATGCATTTGATCATAAAAATATTATTCAAGATTATCTCCTTTTTAAATCTTAAGACATATATTTATAGCAGAGGTTGGAAGGTGATATTAAAGAATATAATGAATGGGTATCTAAGATGGAAAGCTGTATGTTAAGGCCAGAGTGGGATGAGATAAAAAAGGATATAGAAACCAAAAGAGCTGTTATTAAAAATACACAATCAGATGACCCAGATTTACGAAGAAAGGCATATGAAGACTTTAAGCAGATATATATGCAAGACAGGAAGTTAGAACAACTAATTAGAGTTGCATATGAGCAGTTGGATAAATTTACATTTTTGTTATCTTTAAAGGTTCAGATGGTTTTATCTACTGCATTTGACATCATGATAAGGCTATACAGCGAATGATAGTTACAAACGAAGTTAGAGGATGTAAATACATCACAGCTGTTGTCTGTTTATTATGTTAATAAAAGTTATTTGTTCAAGGTGGAATACTTGAGACATGGATAACAGAGATGCACAATAGTCTCTCCGCGGTTTATTCATGTTGTAATAATGTTGTATATAAGAAACTCATAAAACGAGGCGGGCACATTCAACATAAAGGGAAAGAATTTGGTTTGGCATTTAGTAAAGAGGAAAGAGAATTTATGAAGTTCTATACAAGAGTTCGTATTTCTTATAAATTTTTATTAGAATTTCAGCAAAGATATATACGAAACTAGATAAAATTGTTTTTATAATAGATTTAAATATATTGGAGATATTATGGTAGTCGAATATTTCCTTTCAGTAGTAGTGCCGATTTATAATGAAGAAGAAAGGATAGGCCCTTCTCTTATACGTATAGTAGATTATTTTGCTGAAAAAGATTATAACTACGAACTTATACTTGTTATGGATGGATGCGAGGATAATTCTGCTGAGATATGTAAAGGGCTGCTTAAAAAGATGAAAGGTCGGTTGGGGAACTGTTCAGTGAATTTTTTAGAGAGTATGGAAAACCATGGTAAAGGGTATTCTGTACGTAAGGGATGTTTGTTTTCAAAAGGGAAGTATGTGTTATTTATGGATGCTGATCTATCTACCCCTGTAGAAGAAGTTGAGAAACTTATAGCATATCTGCAGGATGGATTTAATATTGTTATAGGTTCAAGAGCTATTAGAGGTGCAGATATTGTAGTAAAGCAAAGTATACTTAGAAGAAGTATGGGAAAAATTTTTAATTTTTTGGTTAGAATGATTACAGGGATGGATTATTATGATACACAATGTGGATTTAAGTGTTTTGACAGGACAGCAGTAGATATTGTTTTTAATCCTTCAAAGCTTGACGGATTCGGTTTTGACGTTGAGATTTTGTATCTTGCAAAACAGCTTAACCTTAAGGTCAAGGAGGTTCCTGTAAGATGGATTAATTCTCCTAAGTCAAAGGTGAGGATTATTGCTGATTCTGCAGAGATGTTATTATCTATCTTAAAGATTAAACAGCTTCATTCACAGGATAATCTCGGGGGGTAGTCATGGCAGATGATAATTTGAATATGTTAAAAAAGACACCATTATATGAGCAACATAAGAGATTAGGCGCACGGATGGCGGATTTTGCAGGCTGGTATATGCCTATTCAGTATGAGCATGGTATATTATCAGAATACAGGCAGGTCAGGGAGAAGGCAGGTATATTTGATATATCTCATATGGGTGAATTTGTTATCGATGGAGAGTTCGTTTCATCCGGATTAGATAGGATAGTTACTATGCGTTTGGATAATCTTCAACCTAATAGGGGCAGATATGGGATGATACTTAATGAGGTGGGTGGCATTATAGATGATCTTATAGTTTTTTGTATAGAAAAAGAGAAATGGTTTATTGTTGTTAATGCGGCAAATATAGAAAAGGATGCTAGCCATTTTAAGGCTAACCTTAGTAGTGATTCAATATTTACAGATATCAGTGCAGACATAGGTAAACTTGATGTTCAAGGGCCGTTGTCTCGAGAAATATTAACAAATTTTATTGATGAAATTGATAAATTAGATTATTATACGTTTGATTATTTTGAACTTTTAGGTGAGAAGGTAGTTGTAAGTCGTACAGGATATACTGGAGAACTTGGGTATGAAATATATTTCCCTGCATATAGAGTTGCTGAGTTATGGCAAATGTTATTGTCAGATGATAGGCTGAAGCCGGCAGGCTTGGGCGCAAGGGATTTGTTGCGTATAGAGATGGGATATAGTCTGTATGGGCATGAGTTGAGAGAGGATATTTCACCAATAGAGGCGGGGTTGGAACGGTTTGTCTGGTTTGAAAAGGATTTTATAGGAAAAGAGACTCTTTTAAGAAAAAAGGCAGAAGGGGTTGATAGAACCTTGACAGGCATTATCTCTGATACAAGGCGTTCCCCAAGAGGGGGGAATCGCATTCTTTCCGAAGGCGGAGAAGAGATAGGTCTGGTAACTAGTGGCGGATTTTCTCCTGCCTTAAATAAGGGAATAGGGCTTGGTTTTATAAAAAAGGCCTATAGTTCTTTGGGAGATCGTATTTATTTTTGTAATGGACAGGGCAAAAAAAGTCCTGCTGTTATCAGTGAAAGAATATTTTTTAGAAATGGATCATTGAAGGATTAAAAAGGAGAAAGGATATGGTGGAAATAGTCGATCACTTCCTTTACACAAAAGAACATGAGTGGGTTAATATTGAAGACAATATTGCTACTGTTGGAATTTCAGATTATGCACAATCTTCATTAGGTGATATCACCTTTATAGAATTGCCAAGTATCGATGATGAAGTTGAGCAATTTGGAGAACTTGCTTCCATTGAGTCTGTAAAGGCAGCAAGCGATATTTTCTCTCCTATATCAGGCAGAATAGTTGAGATAAATACAGAGTTGGAATCAGACCCAGGTCTTATCAATAAATCCCCCTATGAAAAAGGTTGGATTGCTAGGATAGAAATATTAAATGAAGAAGAGACATCTAATTTAATGACAGCAGGTGAATATCGTAATTTTCTGGGGGTCACAGGTTAAATAGAGAGGATATTATTGTGTCCCCTTATATTCCACATACAGATCAAGACTTCAATCAGATGCTTTCTTCTATAGGTGTAACAACTGTTGATGAATTATTTGCAGATATAAAGCAAGAGCATAGGCCGAGATCATTTAATCTCCCATCAGGGAAATCAGAGTATGAGCTTTTCAGTTATTTCAATCAGATAGCAGGTAAGAATATATGTGAACTTATACCTTTTATTGGTGGCGGTTATTATGACCATTATATCCCTGCGGCTGTCACGGCTATTGTATCGAGATCGGAATTTTATACAGCATATACTCCATACCAACCAGAGTGTTCACAAGGGATGCTGCAGGCACTTTTTGAGTACCAGACCGCCATATGCGCATTAACTGGTATGGAAGTATCAAATGCATCTGTATATGATGGGGGGACTGCGTTATATGAGGCTGTGAAGATGGCCTGTAGTATAACAAAGCGCAAAAAGATTATTCTTGACAGAGGTGTTAATCCAATTTATAGAAAGATATTGACGACATATACTAAGAATTTAAGTTATAAACTTGTAGAAACTCAACTAATTAATGGTAAGGCAGATAGAGACAATATAAATGATATGTTAGATAATGATACTGCTGCTATTATACTTCAGAATCCCAATTTTTTTGGTAGTGTGGATGACCATTCTGATATAGTTAAATTTGCGCATAAAAGAGGCATACTGGTTATAGAAAGTGTATATCCAATATCTCTTGGTATACTAAAAACGCCAGCAGAAATGGGAGTTGATATTGTTACGGGTGATGGGCAGAGTTTAGGCCTTCCATTAAATTTCGGAGGCCCTTATTTAGGGTTTATGGCAACAAAAAAAGAATATGTTAGAAAGATGCCAGGCCGTATAGTAGGAGAGACCGTAGATAAATATGGACGAAGATGCTTTGTTAATACATTGCAGGCAAGGGAACAACATATAAGGAGAGAGAAAGCTACTTCCAATATATGTACAAATTCTACATTGTGCGCTGTTCAGGCACTGGTTTATATGTGTCTTCTTGGACGAGATGGATTTAAGGAATTGGCAAGATTAAATATAAGTAAAGCATCGTTTGCACGTAAATTAATAGATGAGATAGATGAGGTAGAGGTAAATAAAGACGTCCCGACTTTTAATGAATTTACTGTTCACCTTCCCAAGGACGCTTCTGATGTTGTAGAGGCTATGATAGACAAAGGTTTTGCCGCGGGTTTCCCTTTGGGACGTCATTACCCCGAGATGAAAGACTATATGGTAGTAGCAGTTACGGAAAGACGAACCAAAGAAGAGATAGTTAAATATGTTAATTCTTTAAAAGAGGTGCTTACTAAATAGTATTCTGCACAATTTAACCTTGTTGATTTGTGCATTTTTCACAATTTAACAAGGTTAAATTGTGAAATATAGATGGTGTGGAGGGATTATGGAATTGATTTTCGAGAAAAGTGTTGAAGGTAGGCGTGGTGTCAGGTTGCCTTCATGGGATATAGATGATTCTTTTGATTTACCAAAGGAATATCAAAGAGCCCAAGCTCCACTTTTGCCTGAGGTTTCAGAATTGGATGTGGTTAGACATTTTACAAGGTTATCGCAACAGAATTATTGTGTAGATACCAATTTTTATCCTTTGGGTTCGTGTACGATGAAATATAATCCTAAGTTTACTGAGATGATATCGAGTATACGTGGATTTCAAGACTTGCATCCGTTATTTCCTCAATTACAGTGTGGAGAAAAGTTGGTTCAGGGTGCATTAGAGGTGTTATATGAGACGGAGCAGTTGTTATGCGAGATCACAGGTATGGATGCCTTTACTATGCAGCCGTTAGCTGGTGCGCATGGAGAGTTGACAGGTGTTATGATGATGGCTGCTTATCATAAGAAAAAAGGTAATAAAAAGAGTCATATTATTGTACCAGATTCATCACATGGAACAAATCCTGCAACTGCTGCCATTGCAGGTTATAAGATAGTAAGCATTAACTCAGATAAAGATGGAGTAATTAGTATTGATGCGTTAAAAGATGCGGTTAACGATGAGACAGCAGGGCTTATGTTAACATGCCCTAATACTCATGGTATTTTTAATTCAAATATAGATAAGATAGCAGAGATTATACATTTTGTTGATGGTTTAATGTATTATGACGGTGCTA